>Ga0208197_1000014_pt1 | contig 213971 bp, 172 predicted proteins | sample AD_JPNNA4_MetaG_FD_184444 | JGI IMG/M metagenome (GOLD analysis project Ga0208197, IMG submission 184444) | Active sludge microbial communities of municipal wastewater-treating anaerobic digesters from Japan - AD_JPNNA4_MetaG (SPAdes) (version 2) | ecosystem: Engineered > Bioreactor >...
GAAGGGCGAGAAACGCGGCGGTGGCGGCGCCGAAGGCTACAGCAGCGAGATGGACCTGCGCAAGAATTTCAAGGCCACCGCTTACTGGAATCCGGCGCTTGACGTCGATGCCACCGGCCATGCGCGTGTGACCTTCAAGCTGCCGGATAACCTCACCACCTTCAAGATCATGGCCGTCGCCAATTCCATCGCCTCTGAGTTCGGATATGCCAGCAGCGAGATCAAGGTTAATCAGCCCCTGATGCTGCTGGCCACGCTGCCGCGCTTTGCCCGCATCGGTGATACCTTCGAGGCGGGGGCGGTGATCCACAATTATTCCGGCGAGGCGGGCGAGGCCACCCTGAATCTTGAGGTCAGCGGCCTCGAATTGCAGGGGCCGAGCGCCGTCACGGTGACCGTGCCTCGCAATGGTAGCCAGGAGGTGCGTTATTCATTCAGGGCGGTGAAAGAGGGCACAGCCACCTTCCGCTTCCGCTGCCAGATGGCTGGGTCCAGCGATGCACTCGAACGCTCCATTCCTGTCGAGGTACCGGGCGTGCGGGAGACGGTTGCCCTTTACGAGCGCGCTGGGGGATCTGCCGCGCAGATTCTGGAAATCCCCCAGGCCGCGCATAAGGAGCTTTCGACCCTCGAGGTGTCGCTCGCCTCGACGGCCCTCTCCGAACTCTCCGGACCTTTCGAGTATCTGATGTATTATCCCTATGAGTGCCTCGAGCAGCGCCTGTCGCGGGCCCTGCCGGTGCTGGTCTCCGGTGATCTGGTGGATGCTTTCGGACTGCAAACAAAGGGCGCCAAAGAGTACAAATCTATCGCCCGCAGCGTGCTCGCCGACCTCGGCCGTTTTCGCACCGAGGAAGGCGGCTTTGCGATCTGGCCTGGATCGAACTACAGCTCGCCATTCGTTACCGCCTATGCCGCCTGGGCCATGACGCTGGCCCAAAAAGCGGGATATGATGTGGATGAGGCCCTCCTGACGGATGCCCTCACCTTCATAAAAAATGTGCTCAAAGGAGAGTACTATCAGGCTACGCCTTACAATCAGGCCTCCTGGCAGACGACCCATGCTCTGATGCTCTACGTGCTGGCACTCAACGGACAGGCGGAGGCTTCTGCACTGGACCGCCTGATCGGGGCCAAGACGCCGATGACAACGACCGGCAAAGCGTGGCTGCTTAAAACGGTCTCTCTTCTCGGCCGCAAGGACGACTCCAGGGCCCGGCTGACTCAGGAGTTGCTCAACAAGATCCGCGTCTCGCCGACGGAGGTCCATTTCGCGGCGGAGAACGAGGCCCCCTGGATCTACGACTCGGATGTCCGCACCACCGCCGTGGTGCTGCAGGCTTTGCTCGAAACCGGAGCGACGTTTCCGCAGGCCGGGCAAGCGGTTGCCTGGCTGATGACCGAGCGCCGAGAGGGGCATTGGTCTAATACCCAGGAGAATTTTTTCGTCCTTTATGCGCTTTCCGAATACCTGAAGAAGAACGAAGCAGAGACGCCCCGGTTCACCGCCCGGGTCCGACTCGCCGGCCAGGAGGTGATGAGTGCGCTCTTCGCCGGACGCTCAGTCGCCGTGGAGCGCCGGGTCCTGCCGCTGTCGGCGTACCCAGAGAAAAAAGTTCAGGCCGAGATCAGCAAGGAGGGGCCGGGCACCCTCTATTATGGCCTGCGCATGAGTTATTACCCCCTCAAGTATGACGATACGCGCGAGGAGGGGATTACGGTCTTCAAGGTGATGGAACCGCTCACTTCCGGACAAAAGGTTTCGGAGAAGATACCGGCTGGTGAGGTGGTCAAGGTCACGCTGACGGTGGTGGTGCCCCAGGCGCGTCACTACGTCGTGGTGGACGACCCGCTGCCTGCGGGCCTGGAGGCGGTCCAGGTCACCTTTGCGACGACCAGTGCGGCGACGGCGCGGATGGAAGAGGATGAATCCGCCGGAGAAGAGTGGTGGAGCGGATTTACCCACATTGAGAAACAGGATGACCGGGTGCTGCTCTTCGCCGACTGGCTGCCGGAAGGGGTGCACACCTACACCTATCTGATGCGCGCGACGACGCCCGGCACCTTCACCCTGCCACCGACCCGGGCTGAAGAGATGTACAAACCCGAGGTTTACGGCCGGACCATGGGGGGCAAAGTGAGGGTGGAATGATCGGCGGCGCTATCAGCGCCCTGGATAATGGAACGAGGGACCATGAGGAAATCTGAACGCCGCGGGGCGCGGACGTCAATGCTGCCGCTGCGAATGGTCTCACCCCGCTGATGTGCGACTTCGAGCCAAAGTTTCTGAGCTTGCTCATCGACAAGGGGGCGGATATTCATGCCGTCAACCACGAAGGGCTCACTCCTTATGACCGCCGGGAGCGTCGAGATCGCCGAATGGCTGCTTCGCGACGGCGCGCAGTTGAACGCCAGCGATCATGCCGGCAAAACACCGCTCATCGGTTCTGGCGGGGTCGAGATGACTCAGCTCCTGCTGCGCTATGGTGCCGACGTCCGCTTTCGCTGCCAGGATGGTCATACCGCGCTGATCGCTGCGGCCGAACACCGTGATCCCTTCAGCGCCGAGCTCCTGTTGAAGAAAGGAATCGAAGTGAATGCCCAGACGGTCTCCGGTGAGACGGCACTCCAGATCGCCATCCGCAACGGGGATGCCGCCTTGAGAGCGCTGCTGCGCACGGCCGGGGCCCGATGAGTTCGGCCGGGCCCCTTGTGCCCACCCGACATACTCTTTTATTAAAATGCAAAAGGGCGGCCACTGCTGAAAGTGGGCCGCCCTGTTTTTTAAGAATGCCGGCCGAACTCATCCGGTTTGGCCCGTGAGCGTCGGGTCCGGCTGACTCAATTTTTGGAGATGCTGGCAATCACCAGGGCCCCGCCGGCAATCGCCATATCTTTCAGCAGGCCGATCATCGACATCTGCATGGTCTCGGGATTGAACATTCCGGGGATATGTAACGTCAGGATGAAGACGCCCAGCAAGGCGGCAAGCAAGGTGGAGGCCAGCCTGGCGTATTTTTGCGCGATGATAGCCGCGGCGGCCGCGATCATCGCCAGACCGGTAAAATAGATCCAGAAAACACCGCCAGGAACGAATGAGGGAATCATACCGGCCATGGCCGAAGCATGAGTGAGATGATTGATGCCGAATACCACAAAGGGTAGGGCAAAAACAATGCGGCCGACAGTGGTCAGGGTTTTCATTGGGATGGTTCCTTTCTTAATTTGCTTTTTTTCGATCAATTAAACAGATCCGCGCACCTGGTCAAGAATCCGGCTGGCTTCTTCCGCCTCCGTTTCGCTGAGAGTGGTCAAGTTGGCAAACCATGCTTCCAGCACCCGGTCAATGGCCGCAAGCAGCGCCATTCCCGCCTCCGTAATGGTTACTTCACAGCTGCGCCGGTCTTTCAAGCTGGTTGCGCGTTGCAGCAATCCCTTCAGACGCAGGCGTTCGACCAGCCGGGAGACATCCGGCTGACGATCGAGCATCCGTTCCTGCAGCAGTCCGATGGAGGTGGCGCGCGGCGCCTGGCCACGCAGTATCCGCAGGATGTTGAACTGCTGCAGGGTGATATCAAAGGGCCTGAGCAGAACGGTATGCTGTTCGCGCAGCCAGTTGGCAGTGAAGAAGGTATTGATGATCAGCTTGTGCCGTGCGCTGGCGAATTTATCCTGGTGTATTTCTTCCTCGATGCGCATGGTATCCTTTTATTTAAAAGTTATAACATATAATGTCATAACATTATTCCAGATGGTGCTGCCTTTTTAGCCAAGTCGGAAAGATTGAAGGATGCGGATGGCGCCAGGCTGGCGGCATGAGAGGGATTCCAGCCGGTGACGGCGATGAACCGGCTGGAGGCAGGGAGGCTCGGATCGGGCGCGACGGAGGGCCGGGCGCAAGCTCAGGATTGATGCGGCAGGGCTGGGGCGAGAGCCGCAGCGGTATCCCGGCTTTTTTTCAGGGCCACCAGGGCGCCGGTGAGTGTTTTGACAACAATTTCGCCAAAAATAATCTGGACGAGCATCAGCGGCTTGAAAACACCGAGAAAGGCGACGAGGTTAAAGATAGTGCTGTCGAGGGGAATGCTGACAGCGTTGGAGCCGATGACCCGTTGCAGCCAGGGCCGGCTCAGCAGCTTTTGATAGATTTCGGTATCGGCGGTCTCTGAGAGGATGATGGCCATGAAGGAGGCGGCGATGATGCGCCAGGGCACACCCAGCAAGGTGCTTTCGATGACCATGCCGACGGCGGCCACGGCGATCATCAAATAGACCTTGCCGCGGCCGTGGCGATGCACCCGGTCCCGTTGGGTGAAGGTGATGCCAAAGATGAGGGTGCCCACCGAAACCATGCCGAAGACCGGAAAGGGGATGAACAGGGTGGCGGTATAGTTGGCCAGCCAGACCGCCAGGCAATAGATGATGGCGTTGATCAAGGGAAAGCTCCTCTCACTCGCCTGTCAGACCGCGCTTTTTCAGCAGCGGCTCGATTCCGGGTTCACGGCCGCGAAATTTTTGATAGAGGATCATCGGCTCTTCGCTGCCTCCCGCCGCAAGGATGTATTTGCGGAAGGCTGCAGCGGTCTTTTGGTCAAAGAGTGTAGTCTCCTTGAAGGCCTGAAAGGCATCCGCATCGAGTACCTCGGCCCAGATGTAGGCATAATAGCCCGAGGAGTAACCGCCGGAGAAGATATGGCGGAAATAGGGGCTGCGGTAGCGCGAGGCGATTTCCGGCAAAAGGCCGATGCGCGCCATGGACTGCTGTTCGAAGAGGATGGCGTCGTGCTCGATCGGTTCGCGTGGGGTGTGCCAGTCCATGTCCAGGAAGGAAGCCGCGAGGTACTCGACGGTCGCAAAGCCCTGATTGAAGCGGCCCGAGCGTTCGATCTTGCCGATGAGATCCTCCGGGATGGGTGCGCCGGTCTGGTAGTGGCGGGCATAGCTTTTTAGCACCTCGGGTTCGAAGGCCCAGTTTTCCATGATTTGCGACGGCAGCTCGACAAAATCGCGCGCCACCGAGGTGCCGGCGACCCGGGGATAGGTGCAGTCGGAGAGCAGGCCGTGCAGGGCGTGGCCGAATTCGTGGAACATGGTCTCGACCTCGTCCATGCTTAGCAGGGCGGGGGTGTCGGCGGTCGGTTTGGAAAAGTTACCGACATTACAGATCACCGGCCGCTGTATCCCGCCCAGCTTCTGCTGCAAACGGTATTCGCTCATCCAGGCGCCGCCGCGTTTGCTGGCGCGCGGGAAATAGTCGACCATGAGGATGCCCACCGCGCGGCCATCGGCCTCCTTGACCTCGAAGGCGCGGACATCGGGGTGATAGACCGGGACATCCTTGCGCTCGCTGAAGGTGATGCCGTAGAGCTTTTGTGCCACACTGAAAACGCCGCTGCGGACATTCTCGAGCTTGAAGTAGGGGCGCAAAGCCTCCTCGTCAAGGTCATAGCGGTTTTTTTTCACCTTTTCGGCGTAATACCACCAGTCCCAGGGCTGGAGCTGAAAACCGCCCTCTTCCTGGTCGATGATCGCCTGCATATCGGCCGCTTCCTGGCGGGCGCGTTTCTGGGCCGGCCGCCAGAGCTGTTCGAGCAGGGCGTAGACATTTTCCGGTTTTTTCGCCATATTCTCTTCGAGGATATAATCGGCATGGCTGGGGTAGCCGAGGAGGTTGGCCCGGCGCACGCGTAGCGCGGCGATCTTGCTCAGAATGGCCTTGTTGTCGGCACTGTTGTTATTGTCTCCGCGGTGGATGTAGGCGGTGTAGATCTGCCGGCGCAGTTCGCGGTTTTCGGTGTACTGGAGAAAAGGAAAGATGCTGGGCGCCTGCAGGGTGAAGACCCACTGGCCGGTCTGACCGCGTTCGGCGGCAGCTTCGGCACCGGCGGCGATCACGGCTGGAGGCAGACCCGCGAGATCCCGGGGATCGGCGATGGTCAGGGCATAGTCATTGGTCTCTTTGAGGACGTTGTCGCCGAACTGGAGCTCGAGCAGGGCCAACTCCTGATTGATCGCGCGCAATTCCGCTTTCCTGGTTTCCTCGAGGTTGGCGCCACCGCGGACAAAGTCCCGGTAGTAGAGGGTGAGCACCATGGTCTGCTCGGGGGTCAAGCCGAGGCGTTCGCGCGTGTCATAGAGCGCCTTGATGCGTTTGAAAAGCGGCGTATTGAGACGGATATCGTCCGCATGAGCGGAGCGCAGCGGCGCCGCCTCTTTGGCGATCTGCTGCAGCGGTTCGCTAGTAAGGGCGGAGGTCATATTGTCAAAGACGCCGGTCACCCGGGTTAACAGCTGACCGCTGAGCTCAAGGGCGTCGATGGTGTTGGCGAAGGTCGGAGGCTCGGGATTCTCCGCAATCGCTGCGATCTCAAGTTTGTGCTGACGGATGCCCTCCTGGATCGCCGGGAGGTAATGCTCGTTTTTTATCTTGCTGAAAGGCGGCACACCGAAGGGAGTCTTGAATTCTTTCAGCAGGGGATTTTCTGCGGCCGTGGCGATGGTGAGGGAGAAGGCCAGTACCAGCAGGGCGATCATCGATTCTTTCATGAGGCTCCTCGTTGGGCTATGGAAAGTGAACGGGATAAAATAGAGAAAAATCCGCAAATATTCAAGGAGTAATCCACCTCTGCGCCGCGGGTTTCGGGCCGACCTACCCTACTCTCTCGCCTCCCCCGCTGCGCAATGCGCTCCCGCGCCACCAGTCTCGCGCTCCCAACCCTCAATCCCACCCTGCTGATTTCTGTCTCGGACGCGCCAAATCGCTTGCCTTTCGCAGCGAATACTCTTACATTGCATTGAACCAGCCAACTAGGAGTTTCCATGAAACCTGCTCGATTTCTGCTGGACCTGCTTCTTGCAGCGCCCGCACTGACCCAGACGCCCGCTTACAAAAACCTGCAGTTGAGCATTGAAATGCGCGTTCAGGATCTGCGCGGTGTTCAGCGCATCCGCCTCGCTGCGGGCGAGTGAAGTTCGGCCGACTATCCACGGAACTGATGGTTAGACTGGAATGAAAGGCCCTGGTCATGCGTTTTGTTTCCCTGATGCTGTTACTTCTGCTGCCGGCTGCGCCGGGCCTATCCAGGTGCCCCGGCGACGACACACGGCCGCTGACCGCGCGTGAACATGAATTCTTTATCCGCGTGCTCTCCACCATCGCCAAAGCCCTGCCGCCGGGGCCGATGACGTGGCTGAAAGAAGAGGAGACGCCGCTGATTCCTCCGGAGCGTATCGCGGCCAATGCTGGCTGGCATCCCCTGCAGGTACATTACGGGATCACGTGGGCCAATGCCCAGCGTAAAAAACTGGCCGAGATGGACGAGAAACGCACCCTGCGCAGTCTCGGCAAGTCCGAGGAGGAGCGGGCCAGGGCGGAAGCGCAGAAAAAACTCGACCAGCTGCTCAATGAGAAGGAGGAGGCCGACAAGGGCCATGATCTCACCGCGGCCCAGGTGCTCGATCGGGAGATCACGAATTTGATGGTCGAGATCCACCGCATCAAGGATTTTGAGCAAGACCCGCAGCAGCGCGAGGAGCCACAGGATCTCCGCGACACCCGGCTGCAAATTAACGTGGATGTCAATGTATTCTCGATGCCCCTCGCCCGGCCCGTCCGTCCGGACTCTCTGGCCACACTGACGGCGCCCGTGCTTCGCGAGCTCGAGGGATTTGACAGTGATGGACGGTGGCGGGAAGGTGCCATACTCGTCTTTCTCGGACAGGGATGGAGGAGGGTGGAAGGAATGCCCGCGGGCATGCAGATGTTGGAGCCGGTGGGATTGCCCTCCGCCGACGCCTATGCGCTGGTGGTGCGCGTCCAGGGTGAAATCGGCCGGGTTCGCAGCTGCCTCCATGCGATCGACTGGCTGGCGTTGCAGAGATTAATTTTCATGTAGGAGAAATGTGCAGCGGTAAAAAGCGGGGGAACCGTCCAAACAAGGGCGCCCAAGCTCCAAATTTATTACTTTATGCGCCAAAATTAACGATTTATAGGAATATTGTATTGACTTTTACGGAACAGTGTAGTATTATTAAATAGCAGCTTGTTTTCTGTTCTGCCCTACAAATTTTCCCGGACCAGCATGGCAGCATGGCGGACGCGCGGCGTGCGCAAGGCACCCGGATCCGGATTGTGGATGCCTTAGGGGGATGTTGAGGAAATCAGGAGATGGGACAACAACAACTTTTACTCCTCGTCATCGCCTTCGCCGTCGTCGGGATCGCCATTGTGGCCGGGTTCAATATGTTTCATAACGCCGCGGATGCCGCCCAGGTTGACTCGGTCAGCCAGGAGTGCACCGGCATGGCGGTCAAGGCACAGGCCTACTACCTGACGCCGGCCTACCGTGGCGGCGGCGGCAATACCTTCTCGCGATTGACCCTGCAGCGCATTGCGCCAGCGTCACCGGTTTTTCCTGCCGGTGAAACCGAAGATGGTACCTACGAGATCGAGGTGCAGCCGCAAACCGTCACGATCACCGGAACGCCGAAACGTTCCAGTGCGGCTTCGCGGGTGGTGACGGCCGTCGTCACACCGTCACTTATCACCCTGACGGTCGCGGATTAGACCGTGAGCGACGCAGCTTGACCTCCCGGACGGCTTCAGAATACTTCATGAATAGGCATCCATGGAAAACGTGCATCTCATCCATCATCCGGTGCTGGCGCATTCCCTGACGCTGCTCAGGGACCGACGTACCGGGACTGAAGAGTTCCGCCGTCATGCCGCCATCGTGGCCCAGATTGTGCTGCTCGAGGCCACTCGAACCCTTCCGGTAAAGAAGAAGACAGTGCGGACCCCGCTGGCTTCGATCCAGGGCGGCCAGCTCACGGAGGATCTCGTTCTCGTGCCAGTACTGCGCGCCGGACTCTCCCTGCTGAATGCTGCCCTTGATATTCTGCCTGGAACCCCGGTGGGCTTTATCGGCCTCGAACGCGATGAACGGACAGCGCTGGCCCGAACCTATTATCAGAAATTCCCTTTAGAACTGAAACACAAACACGTCATCGTGCTCGATCCCATGCTGGCCACCGGAGGCTCTCTGATCGATACGGTCGCCCGGCTGTATGACCGCGGCGTGCAGGATATCTGCGCCGCCTGCGTGGTGGCCGCTCCGGAGGGGATTGCCGCGCTGCATAAAAGCTATACCGAGGTCCTCATCTATACCGCGGCCATCGACAGTCATCTGGATGAGACGAAGTATATCGTGCCGGGGCTCGGCGATTTTGGCGACCGCTATTTTGGCACCTGATCCCTGGGAGCATTTTATAATCAAAAAGCCCGGTCAATATGATTGATCCGGGCTTTTGGCTTTATTTACTCTTCTCGACTGTTGAAATCCCGAAAAGGGCATAAAGCGGGCACCAGCGAAAAATCCCGGTGAGGAGCGGAATCCAGCCGATGTTGGCCCAGACATAATAGGGATTGTGGAAGAAGTAGTAATTGACGTAGTTACTGCCGGCAATCAAAACACCCGCGACGATGCGGATCCAGCGATCGGTTTTTCCAACGTTGCATTTCATGGCATCAGTCCTTTCTCGAATTCGGTTATCAAATTCTGGTATTCTTCGTTACTTACCACCTTGAAACACCCCCTGACGGCGGGATATTTCCTGGGGACGGCAATGTCAAAAGGGTCCGGCCGCGGAATTTATCATACCGGCTCAAAAAATACTTTGAAAATACTGCCAATTGATTATCTTTAAACGTATCACCCCGGGGTGTTGCAGCTGAATGCACTGCCTGACCTGGGTGTTGGTCACCTCGGGAGCTCTTTTCGCCAATCTGCCCTGCATAGGAGGGGGTTATGCGCAAGATCGGCCTCGCCTGTATCCTGGTGTTATCCCTCCTGATAGCTCCATCCTTCGCCCTCGATCCGAACAAATTGATCACCCAGTACGACCTCCGCGTCTATACGGCCAAAGACGGTCTGCCGATGAATTCCGTCAAGAAGGTCTTTCAGGATTCGCGCGGCTATATCTGGGTCGGCACCCAGGAGGGGCTGGTGCGCTTCGATGGCGCTGAATTCAGGCTCTACGACAAGAGCCGCTACCCCGGCCTGCGCTCTAATTTCATCTGGGACATCGCCGAGGACCGTGCGGGCAACCTCTGGCTCGCCACCCAGGGGGGCGGGATCAGTCGCTTCGACGGGACGCAGTTTACGAGCTACGATACCGCCGACGGTCTTGCCAACAATGTCGTCAATCAAATTATAATGGCCGAGGATGGCTCCCTGCTCATCGCAACGGAAAACGGCTTGTCGCGCTTCAAGGAGGGGCGCCTCTCCAGCTACCGTTTCCCCAACGGCGCCAACACCAATGACATCCGCGCCCTGCTGCAGGATCCGGAGGGCAACCTTTTCGTGGGGCGCTCCAATCACTGGCTGTCGATCTTTGCCGCGGCGGATTTCAAAGGAACGCTCGCGGGGGAGGGACTCGCTATGGGCGGATTTGGCGCCGCCCGCCCCCCACTCCTGCGTCCCGACAGCTGCAACTTTTGGTACAATACTGCGCTCTGCAGACTGCGTTCTGGGGAGATCCTCACCGGCACTCTTTCAGGCCTTCTCCTGCGCTTGACCCGAAAGCCCCCGTATCAGGTTGAACAGGTGTGGGCTCCGGATCCGGAGTATTCCCTTGTTCCCATTCGCTCGATCATCGAAGACCGTCATGGCGCGCTCTGGTTCTGCCCGGAAGGAAGGGGCATTGTCCGCTATTATCGCGGCCAGACGGCCCGGCTGTATAAGGGCAAAGGCTTGCCCTTCGAAAACGATTCCTTCAACTTGATTATGGAAGATCGCGAGGGTTCGATCTGGATCGGCGGCGATTGCCTCCTCCGCCTCTGTGACAAAGCCTTCACCCCCTGGGGTGCGCCGGAGGGACTGCCGCCGGACTATGGCCACTCGGTTTGCGCCGATCGGTCGGGCCTGGTATGCGCTGGACTCAAATGGGGCGGCGTCAGCCTGATCCGCGATGCCACGATCCGCACCTGTACGGCGGTTTCGGCATTCCCGGCCGACGGGATCACCACCGTCTATCCCGCCGCGCAAGGCGGTTTCTGGATCGGCTTTGGCAGCCATAGTGTCAGCTGGTTATCGCCGGCAGGAGAGATCAAACACTGGGATCTCCTGAAAAGCAACGGGCAGGCCTGTATAAGATCTTTCCTGGAAGATCAGGACGGCCACCTCTGGGCAGGCGGGAGCGGCTGCCTCAACCGATTTGATGGCACTCGATGGAAACCCTACTGGTTTAACGGTTTCCAGCCGGCCCGTTCGGATGTGACCGCCATGCTCGAGATGGCGCCGGATGATCTCTGGTTCGGAACCTGGGGCGCCGGACTGCATCGCCTCACCCGGGAGCGGTTCAACCAGGAGGCGATCCTGCCCGCGTTGCGCCAGGAAGGCATTACCTTACTGTTTCGGGATCAGGGAGGGATCGTCTGGATCGGCACCGACAACCAGGGTCTGTATCGGTATGCGGCGGGCAGGTACGACCGCTATACGGCGCGCGACGGATTGTTCGATGAACGCATCTTTGCGATGCTCGAGGATGACAGCCTCAATTACTGGTTCAGCTGCAACAAGGGGGTCTTCAAGGCAGCGAAACAGTCCTTCGCCGCATTCACGGCCGGCAAGATAAGCCGTATCCCCTGCACTGTCTATAATCAGCTAGACGGTATACGTGTAGCTGAGTGCAACGGCCGCCGCCAGCCCTCGGGGTGGAAGGACCCCTCCGGCCGCCTCTGGTTCACCTCGGTCGCCGGTTTTGTCTCCGTCGATCCCAACCATCTGCCCCACAATCCGGTGCCGCCACCGGTCTATATCGAAACCATCGGTTCGCCGGACAGCTCACATAGCTGCCTTTCTACTCCCCTCCGACTTGCTGCGCGCGAGCGCGATCTGCGTATCCGCTATTCGGGGTTGAGTTACAAAACGCCCGAGCGCGTGCGCTTCCGCGTCAAGCTCGAGGGTTATGACCCCGACTGGCGCGATGTTGGTACCCGCCGTGAGGCGGATTACACCAATCTACCCAAAGGCAACTTTACCTTTCGCGTTACCGCCTGCAACAACGACGGCGTCTGGAATGAGAAGGGCGCCGCCCAGGCTTTCATCATCCCGCCTTTCTGGTACGAGACCTGGTGGGCGTACAGCAGCTATTTCCTGCTCGGCTTTGCCCTGGTCGGCTGGACCTCCCGGAGATGGTATCGACGGCAATATCTCCAGCAGCAGCTGGCGCTCCAAACCGAGCATACCGCAAAACTGGAGGAACTCAACCGGGCCAAATCGCGTTTTTTCGCCGGCATCTCGCATGAGTTTCGCACCCCCCTGACCCTGATCGCGGCGCCCCTTGAAGAGCTTGCAGAGCAAAAGGGCAACGGCAAAACAGCGCTCTTTGCCATGATGTTGCGCAACACCCGGCGGCTGGAACGGCTGGTCGATCAACTGCTCGATCTGGCACAAGTACAGTCGGGCAAGATGAAGCTGCAGGCCCAGCCGGTGGAAGTGCTGCCCTTTCTGCGCACCCTGGTGGCGTCTTTTGAATCCCTCGCCCGGCGGCGCCGCATCAACCTGACCCTGGAATCGCCTCCTGCCGCTTCGCCACCGACATCGCCACTGGTGGTGTGGCTCGATCCGGACAAGATGGAAACGGTGCTCAGTACACTGCTCGATAACGCCTTGAAATACACACCGCGGGGGGGATCGGTTCAAGTGGCGATGCGGGCACCGGTCACGGCTGCAAACCGGGAAGGAGTTCAGATCACGATCAGTGACAACGGGCCGGGCATTCCTGCGGATATAGTGCCGTACCTCTTTGATTATTTTTACCGCTACCGGGATGAGAACCGCCTTTCGGTTCCTGGTGCAGGCATCGGCCTGGCGGTCGGGCGCGAGCTGGTGCAGGCGCACCATGGAGAGGTGGCCGTCCGCAGCACGCCTGGACAGGGCACCACTTTTACGATTCTTCTTCCCATGGGGAAGGATCACCTGCGGCCGGAGGAGATCGCCGGGGAGACCGTCCTCAGCGAGTTTGAATGGAAGCCGCGGCCGCCGCAAGTCACCGGCATCGATGCGATCTCGGCGCCTGCAGAAGGAGAGCAGGGAGGGGAAAATGACCACCGCAAACGGATTCTGATCATCGAGGACAATCCGGACATGCGCGCGCTGCTGCGCCACCAGCTGACGCCGGCCTACCGGCTGCTCGAAGCCCGGGACGGGAAAGAAGGATTGAATCTGGCCCAGATCGAGCAGCCGGATCTGATCCTCAGCGATGTCATGATGCCGGAGATGGACGGTTACGAGCTGGCACAAAGACTGCGGGCCGATCTCCGTACCAGTCACATTCCGCTGCTGCTCCTGACCGCCCGCGGCGGCGGAGAGGAGAGAATGAAGGGATTGAATCAGGGCGCCTCCGATTATCTGACCAAGCCCTTCGACCGCCGCGAGCTTTTACTGCGGATCGGCAACCTGATCCGGCTGCAAGAGCAGCTCAAGCAGCGGGTGCGTCAGGACCTGGCCAACCTGGGCGGTTCGCAGCAAGGTCACCCGGTTACCCCGGCCGATGCCCAATTCCTCAATCATGTCATTGCGGTGATCCGGGACAACTATGCCGATGCCGAATTTGCCGCTGCTGCACTGGCGCGGCTGCTGGGCGTAAGCCGCGCCCACCTGAACCGCAAACTGGTGGCGCTCTCCGGCATGAAGACCAATCAATTCATCCGCACCCTGCGGCTGCAGCGCGCCGCAGAATTGCTGGGCCGGCGGGCGGGCTCGGTCAGCGAGATCGCCTTCGCAGTGGGATTCAACCACCTCAGCTATTTCGCCGCCTGTTTCAAGGAGCAGTATGGCTCTTCGCCGTCCGAGTATAGCGAGAAAGCGCCATCGCCCCAGATCTAAACTCACTCTATCACTTCTTTGTTATAGATTGTCACTCCTGTGTTAGCATTTTCAGAATGCGTTGCTTATCTTGATAGAGATACGAGGGGGCGTCTTGTCGTTCTGCAGGTTGGGATGCGAGAGGGGGGCATCCCAACAGCCTTCCATTCAACGCATTTCACGTAAAAGACGAGAGGGGGAGCCATGAAGATTTTGCATTGTCTGCTCGGATGCTGCGTTATCCTAATGCTGGCTTTGGCTTGTGAGAAGGATTCGACGGGCCCGGAAAGCGGCACCACCGTTGTGACGGGAGAAAGTGAGGCGGTTGCCCTGGATCTGATGAAGGCATCAGCCTGGGAAGCGGATGCTTCCGCAACCGCGAAAAAATATACACCCAAGGCTTTGCCTTTTTTCAAGCGCGAGGTATTAACCGGGGACATCGTCCACTACTCCTTTCAGGTCAAGGTGGGTGTCGGGACTTACGATGTAATTGGCATTCACCGCGTAGTCAAGGAAACGAAGACCGGCCAACCGATTAAAACCAAGAAAAACCTCTTCCTGCAGCACGGCGATTCCAAGGATTTCACCGGCATGTTCCTCAACGGGGTGCGCACTCCGAATGTGGCGGACGATTTTGGCATCGCCATTTTTCTTGCCCGCAATGATATCGATGTTTGGGGCATCGACCAGAACTGGACTCTGGTGCCCGCAAGTGTCACCGATTTTACCTTCATGAAGGATTGGGGCATCGATAACCAGGTCTCCAATCTGCGCTTCGCCATGGAGATTGCCCGTTTTGCCCGCACCTTTTCGGGCTGCGGCAATAATGCACTTAATTTATCGGGGTACAGCAGCGGTGTGCTGACTGGATACGCCTTGCTCAATGAGGAGGCCAAGCTGGCCAAGAACAAGCGGGTCGTCGCAGGCTGGATCCCGGTCGATTGTCCGTATAAATGCAACGATCCCAAGGGTGTCGAAGCATTGGCCACAGCCTATCAATCTTACAAGGCAAAGGTTGATGCAGGTGACTATGTCGAGGTTCAGCTTTTCCCTCTGGCTGGACAAGCAGCGCGCGATAACCCTGATGGCGCCTCGGCTTTGATCGAGGGATTCACCAATCTTCAGGTGGCCATGTACTTCTGTGCGGCTCCAGTTCTCCCGCCAATCATTTTTCATTACTTCGCCGGAATCATGGAAAGCGAGTTTCCAGTTGATTTGCAGTACCTGACCAAGGCTGAAGCTATTGATTTTCTCATCGATTCGGTGCCTTACGAGGCCGACCATTTCGAGCTGGATTACTGTGCCATCATCAGCGATGCCGTGCCGGTGCCCTGGGACGATAATCTTGGTTCGATCACGGTGCCTGTTTTTAATGTCGCTGCCGCCGGCGGAATGGGCGACCTCACACCCTACACCACCACCCTTCTCGGCAGCACGGACGTGCAGAACTTGATTGTCCGTCTCCATCCGGCCGGTGAAGAGGCGATTGATTTTGGCCACATCGATCTGTTCATGGCACACAACGCCGAAGCCCTGGTCTGGACGCCAATCCTCAACTGGGTGAAAGCGCACTGACAGAAACGGTTGATCGCGGAGTCCGCCCGGCGGCTGCATAGCGGCCGACCGGCGGTATCGTGGTAGAAGCTTGAATCGGCGTTGTATTCTGCAATACCCCATCTCTTCCGGAGACGGGGCATTTTATTTACTAGGGGAGACTGGGAAAACGGTCTCCGTTACTGGAAGATATTGCTTGAATCTGACCGGGAAAATGGCTAATAATAGCTGTCAATCAGAATTCAGCCATTCATCTTCCAGGACAGAGCAACAGAATGAATAAGGCACTTTTCCCGATTCTCCTTTTTGCCTCCCTCGCCCGCGCCGCCCTCTATGTCTCCACCAGCGGCAGCGACCTCAATCCGGGCACGTTCGCCCAGCCCCTCAGGACCATCCCCAAGGCAGTCATCAAGGCCGCCGGGGGCGACACCATCTTCATCCGCGGCGGCACCCACGAGCTGACCGCCAACATCACCATCGGCGCCGACAAGAGCGGCACGGAAAGCCGCCCCTCCTGCCTCATGGGCTACCCGGGCGAACGCCCCCTCCTCGATTTCTCAAAGGAGGCCCTGGGCAGCCGGGCCTTCACCCTCAAGGCGAGCTGGTGGCATGTCCGGGATTTCGACCTCAAGGGGGCCGGTGACAACGGCCTGCAGATCACCGGGACCACAGGCGCCTTCAATACCATCGAGAACTGCAGCTTTTTCGAATGCCGCGATTCCGGTGTCCAGCTCTCGGCCGGAGCTCACGATAACCGTTTCATCAACTGCGACTCATACCATAATGCCGATCCGCCGGACTATGGCGACGCTGACGGTTTCGCGCCTAAACTCGACGTCGGCAGCGGCAACGCGTTTTACGGCTGTCGCGCCTGGGGCAACTGCGATGACGGCTGGGACGGCTATATGCGCGGCGCCACCAACGTCACCACCACCCTCGAGAACTGCTGGACCTGGGGCAACGGCTGGCTTAAGGACGGCAGCGATCCCGGCTCCCAGGCCAACGGCAACGGCTTCAAGATGGGCGGGGGTGACAACAGCAACCGCGACATGCTCATGCATCATTTCGTCCTTACCAATTGCCTCGCCTTCAACTGCAAGGCCAAGGGCTTCGACCAGAACAATAACGTGGGCTCGATGACCCTCTACAACTGCACCGGCTACGGTAATGGCACCGCCAACTACCGCATCACCAAAACGCTGGCCGCCGGTCAACTCCTGACCGTGAAAAACTGCCTCTCTTTCAACGGCAGCGCGGAGCTGGGCGCATTCGCCCTCCAGTCGAACAACAGCTGGCTACCGCCTTTTACCGTTACCGCTGATGATTTCATCAGCATTGATCCTGCCCTAGCTGCGGCTCCGCGCAAGGCGGACGGCTCCCTGCCGGATCTCCCCTTCATGCACCTGGCGCTCGGCAGTGACCTGATCGACGGGGGCATCGACCTCGGTCTCCCCTTCCTTGGTGCAGCCCCAGATCTCGGAGCGTTCGAGTCCGATTTCCGGTTACAGATTGCCGAGCACGAAGCGGCTCCCGCAGGATTCCGGCTGGTGCAGAGCTATCCCAATCCCTTCAATCCGGAGACCACGATCTGCTATGCCCTGCTCAAGCCGGAGTATGTCAGCTTGCGCATCTACAATCTGCGCGGGCAGATGGTTGCGGATCTCGTCGAGGGCTGGCGCCCCGCGGGTGAACAGCGCGAGCGCTGGCGGCCGGAGAGTCTGGCTGCGGGCATCTACATGGCCCGGCTGCAGGCCGGTGACTTGAAAGCGACCGGGCGGCTGGTTCTGGCCAAATGAAACTCCGGGATTTCTCCTAGATACATGCTGCGGCCGGAGCCTATTCGAAAACAAGTCGTAGATTGAAGCGAAAGAAACACTTTAAGCGAGGAGTAAACCCCATGACCTTACTCTATTTGAACTCTGACCAGATGGGCAGCGGAGGCGACCCCGCATTGGGTAAAAAGCTGCTCAAACTCTTTCTGGAAAAGCTGGCCGCCTCCGATGTCCAGGTCGATCTGGTGGGATGTGTTAATTCGGGGGTCTATCTGACCTCTGAAGGCAGCGAGGTGCTGGAGAGTCTGAAAAAACTGGCGGAGAAAGGGGCGCGCATCGCCACCTGCGGCACCTGCCTGGATCATCTCCATCTTGCCGAAAAGCTACAGATCGGCGAGATCGGCAACATGGACATGACGATACAGGTCATGGCGGCCGCGGACAAGATCATCAGGCCGTGAAGCCGTTTTGTCCATACGGTATTAAATGAATAGCCCGGGAGGCTCATGGCCTTCCGGGCTATGGTCTTTGAGGGTGAAGTGCTTATTTCTTTTTCAGGATGGTGCTTAGCACCAGCTCCTTGGCCAGCTTCTTGGTGCAGAAGAACCAGTCGTAGCAGGTCATATCCTTTTTGTTTTCCATGCGCTCCTTAGCGACGCCGCAGGAACCGGCGGTTGGGACAATGACATCATCACCGGGGCGCCAGTCAGCCGGCAGGGCGACTGAGAAGGCATCTGCGGTCTGCAGGCCGATCAGGACGCGGTAGAGCTCGTCGAAATTGCGGCCGAGGCTGAGCGGATAGTAGATGATGGTGCGGATGACACCCTTGGGATCGATGAAGAAGACGGCGCGTACGGCCTTGGTGGTGGCTTCGCCCGGCTGGATCATGCCGTATTTCTTGGCCACTTCCATGGTGATATCCTCGATCAGGGGGAAGGTCACTTCAACGTTCTTCATGCCCTTGTACTCGATTTTTTCCTTGATCGTGCGCAGCCAGGCGATGTGGCTGTAAAGGCCGTCGACTGAGAGGCCGACCAGCTTGCAGTTGGCCTCGTTGAACTGCTTCTCCATGGTGGCAAAAGTCATGAATTCGGAGGTGCAGACCGGCGTGAAATCCGCCGGGTGGCTGAAGAGAATGACCCAGCTGCCGGCATACTGGTCGGGGAAATTGATTTCGCCCTGGGTGGTGACAGCCTTGAAGGCCGGGGCCTTGTCGCCGATACGGGGCAATGAGACGACTTCGTTTTCCATATGGTGCTCCTTTGTGAGTGGGTGAAGGTTCAGGCGGCCGGGGTCACCAGCCGCCCATGGATGACAGAAAATCCGGGCAATCGAACTAGATTCAGGCGAGGTCGAAGCGGTCCAGATTCATCACCTTGTTCCAGGCCGCGACGAAATCGCGCACGAACTTGTCCTTGCTGTCGGACTGGGCATAGACCTCGGCGATAGCGCGCAGCTGTGAGTTGGCTCCGAAGATCAGGTCCACCCGGGTGCCACTCCATTTGCGCTGGCCGCTCTTGCGGTCAAAGCCCTCATAAAGCTCTCCCGCTGCGGAAGCGGGTTTCCACTCCGTGCCCATGTCGAGCAGGTTGATGAAAAAGTCGTTGCTGAGCACACCAACGCGCGAGGTGAAGAGGCCATGTCTGGAGCCGTCCGCGTTGGCGCCCAGCACGCGCAGGCCGCCGATGAGGACAGTCATCTCCGGCGCACTGAGGGTCAGCAGTTGGGCCTTGTCAATGAGCAGATGCTCAGCGCAGTGCGCATAGGCCTGCGGATGGTAGTTGCGGAAACCGTCCACTTTGGGCTCGAGCACCGCGAAGGAGGCTACATCGGTCTGTTCCTGGGAGGCGTCCATGCGGCCGGGCGTAAAAGGCACCTCGATAGCGTGGCCCCCGGCTTTCGCTGCCGCTTCGATGGCCGCGCAGCCGCCCAGGACGATCAGGTCGGCGAGGGAGACCTTTTTGCCGTCCTTCTGCGCGCTGTTGAACTCTTTCTGAATGGTTTCAAGCGCGGAGAGCACCTTAGCCAGCTGCGCCGGCTGGTTAACCGCCCAATCCTTCTGCGGAGCTAGGCGGATACGAGCGCCATTGGCGCCGCCGCGCTTGTCGGAACCGCGGAAGGTGGAGGCCGAGGCCCAGGCGGTGAAGACCAGCTCTGAGACGCTGAGGCCTGCAGCGAGGATTTTCGCCTTGAGGCCGGCGATATCTTGGGCATCGATGAGAGGATGGTCGACGGCGGGGATTGGATCCTGCCAGATCATGTCCTCCTTCGGCACCTCGGGGCCGAGGTAGCGGGCCTTGGGTCCCATGTCACGGTGGGTCAGCTTGAACCAGGCGCGGGCAAAGGCGTCGGCGAAGGCCTGCGGATCCTTGTGGAAGTGGCGCGCGATCGGCTCATAGATCGGGTCGAAGCGCAGGGAAAGATCGGCGGTGGTCATCATCGGACGGTGCATTTTGCCAGGTTCGTGGGCATCTGGGATCATATGCTCCGGCTTGACATCCTTAGCCAGCCATTGCCAGGCACCGGCCGGGCTTTTGACCAGTTCCCATTCATAGCCGAAAAGCATGTCGAAGTAGCCGTTGTCCCATTGGGTCGGTTTGGGCTTCCAGGCGCCTTCGATGCCGCTGGTGGTGGTGTGCACGCCCTTGCCGGTGCCGAACTTGTTGATCCAGCCCAGGCCCTGGGTTTCCAGGGGGGCGGCTTCCGGTTCCGGCCCGACCAGTTTCGGATCGCCGGCGCCGTGGGCCTTGCCGAAGGTGTGGCCGCCGGCGACGAGAGCGACGGTCTCCTCATCATTCATGGCCATGCGCGCAAAGGTTTCACGAACATCCCGTCCCGAGGCGACGGGATCGGGATTGCCGTCCGGCCCCTCCGGGTTGACATAGATCAATCCCATCTGTACGGCCGCCAAAGGGTTTTCCAGTTCGCGATTGCCGCTGTAGCGGCTCCCGGGTTTGTCACTGGTGGCCAGCCATTCCCTTTCCGAACCCCAGTAGGTCTCTTCTTCAGGCTGCCAGATATCCTCGCGTCCGCCGCCAAAGCCGAAAGTCTTGAAGCCCATCGATTCCAGGGCGCAGTTTCCGGCCAGAATAAAGAGATCCGCCCAGGATATCCTGTTGCCGTATTTTTGCTTGATCGGCCAGAGCAGGCGCCGCGCCTTGTCGAGGTTGGCGTTATCGGGCCAGCTGTTGAGCGGAGCGAAGCGTTGGTTGCCGGTGCCACCACCGCCGCGGCCGTCCGAGATGCGGTAGGTGCCGGCGCTGTGCCAGGCCATGCGAATGAAGAGGCCACCGTAGTGGCCCCAGTCTGCCGGCCACCACTCCTGGGAGTCGGTCATCAGGGCGTAGAGGTCCTTCTTGAGCGCGGCCAGATCGAGTTTTTTGAACTCCTGGGCATAAAAAAAGTCCGAGCCGAGGGGATTGGCGGCCGGCGCACGCTGGTGGAGGATGCTCAGGTTGAGCTGATTGGGCCACCAGTCACGATTGGAGGTGCCTTTGCCGGCAGGGGGCATGGCCGAATGGCCCGTCACCGGGCACTTGGATTGTTCGCTCATTAGGGATCTCCTTATCGGTTTGGGTGCATACGAATGAATGATGCATCGATTTTATTTAGTAATAAGATCGATTATTATTATAAAAGGAAAAAATATATCAGCGCACGGGTTTCTGTCTCCGGCAGCTGCTGCAGAGGCCGTAGAAATCGATCTGGTGTTCCTGGATCTGAAAATTGGTTATCCGGCCGGCGCGCTCGTTGATCTCTTTGAGGATCGGCATCTCCAGATCCTGGATGGTGTCGCACCGCCTGCAGATGAGGTGGTAGTGCGGCATCACGCGCGCCTCAAAGCGGTCGAAGGTGCTGCCGGAGTGGATCTTTTTCACCAGCCCCTGTTCAGTGAGAATAGTCAGATTGCGGTAAACCGTCCCCAGGCTGAGGTGGGGGAATTCGGGCTTGAGCCGGGCGTAGAGCCAGTCGGCCGTGGGGTGGATCTCGGTTTCCTGCAGCAGGGCGAGCAGGCGTTCACGCTGCCGGCTGCTGCGGAGAGCAGGTTTCGGGTTGGTCTTCTTGTTCATATTCTCATTATAGTAATCGTTCCGAATATCAATTTAACAAAATCCCCGGCGATTGTCAAGTGAAAAGGCCAAAATAGTTGCGGCGGACCGAGGAATCCGGGTGGGAGCCAGATTCTTGGGGCGCCAAGCTCTGCGGCCGCGGACGACTCAGCGCAGAAGCAGCATGCGCCGCACCTGCCTGAAATCTCCGCTCTGCAAGCGGCAGAAATAGAGACCGCTCGCGGCCAATGAACCGGTGTCATCGCGGCCATCCCATACCAGTTGATGCCGCCCGACGTCAAATCGCCCGGTCGCCAGGTTACGAATGCAGCGCCCCTGGATCGAATAGATCTCCAGCCGGACCTCGGCGGGCGCAGGCAGGGTGAAGGCGATGGAAGTGCCGGCGTTGAAGGGATTCGGGTAGTTCTGCGCCAGCTCGATCTCCGTGGGCAGGGGGCCGTTGTGCGGCGTTTCGACTGCATTGTAGCCCGAGTTCTGCGCGCCGGGTGTGCCATGGCCGGTCGAGGCGACCCAGCTGGCAGCGAGGCTATTGTCCATGGCCGGACTGCGGAGTTCGAGAGTCGGCCCCTGTCCTGCGGGCGCCGCGGGCCAGGGGGCGGTGATACCGAAAGCCACCGAATCGACCAGAACGCCGTCGGCATCGAAAAGGCACACTTGGTCGCCGCCGCTGCTCAGGCCATAGGAGAGGTTGCCGAAAAGACGGATGGACGGCTGCGGATAAAAGCGGCGGAATTTGGTAGTGTCCCGACTGGCCACCAGGAAGCCGCCGCCCGGGATCCGGGTATCCGCTGGAAAGACGAAATCGTGATCGTCGGTATCGTCCTTGAGATGCCAGCCGCCGATCGCCGCTTCACGGAGTCCATAGTTGTAGAGTTCCACCCAGTCCTCGGTGTCGTAGGAGTCGGCCGACTTGAAGTTGATCTCGTTGATGACCACATGGGCGGTGCTGTCCTGGCGGGCGACGAAGCGGGCCTTCAGGGTCATCGATTGCGCCATGGCCACCTGAATCGTGGATTCGGCGGAGACCCTATCGCCCTCCCAGCCGGCGAAGCTGTAACCGAAACCCGGTCTGGCGGTCAGCTTGACCGGGATGCCGGAGAAATAGGTGCCGCTCCAGGGCGTGGCGCGAACCGGAAGGAACTCGTTGAGCACCACCTCGCCGACGCCGGCGGGCGCGCATTCGAGCTTCAAGGTGACGGTCTTCTGGATGCCGAACTTTTGCATGAGATGGGTGCGCATGTATCCCGGACGGTTGAGGGCGAAGCTGCGCAACACCCGGACATACTCGTGCCATTGATCGAAGGAATTCCACCACAGATAAGAGGAGATCCAGGGGACGGGCTGTCGCCACTTCTCGTAGTGGCGCTGCATGTCGGCAGCGAGCAGCTTTTCCAGGGAATCGATATGGGCGGCGGTCGGGGCCTCGCGATAGGCGCCGTTCATAAGGTCGGCGAAGCGGTTGATGAAGGCGGCCTTGAAGTCTGGATTCAGTAAAAGCCGGCGCAGCAGCAGGGTCGACCAGGGGGGATTGCCGTGCAGGCCGGGCGTCTGGGTCGGGCTGGTGGCGAAGGCGAGGGTGTTGTAGGCATAGGCATTGCCGGAAGCATAGGCATTGATGCCGAAGCCCCACTCGGTATCGTAAAGGATCCAGCGCCAGCGTCCCTCGTCCGTCTGGGGCCGCCAGTACTTGATGTTGTTGCCGGGCCAGTCGCGGTTGTCGACATAGATTTGCACCGCCTCGTAGGTAATGAAATTGTCGACCTCCATCTGGCTTTGCACCCAGGCGTAATTCTGGGGGTTGGCGAGATCCTTGCTGGCGATGAAATCTCGCAGAACGATATAATGGTCGTTGGTTCCCTCGATGACCGAACCATCCATTTCCAGTTCATCGATCTTTTCTGGATCGACGTTGTGATGTTGGGCCAGGTAGTCCTCATTGATTTTTTCGCGCATGTTGAGAATGCCCCAATAGTCGCCGTTGAGGTAGACGGTGCAGGGGCGGTAGGCCTGGCGCTCGAGGTCGATCCCCTTTAGCCGGGAATGAATGAGCGCGTCGGCGAAGAAGGTGCGGTCCCAGTCGTTGCCGGCATTGCGCAGGATGAAGGAGTGATAGTTCTCGAAGGGCAGATCAGGGAAGAGGCGGTAGTGGAATTCTTTATTGCCATAGCTCTGCCGGGCGAAAAGGGCCAGGGATTTTTGCGGCCGGGCGCGGCTCCAGGCGCCGAAAATTTTAACCCCGGCGTCCTGGCTGAAGCCGAGAGCGCCGCCCGGTTCGAAAAATTCGATATGGACCGGCCGTTCCCAATCCTCCCAGAAATTAGCGCCGAAATAGGGATCTTCGTTGGTATAGCTGGTGCCGAGGACGTAGATGCCATACTCCTGGTCCCAGAGATTATAAGGGTCGGTGGTGAGCGAGATCACCGGCAGCGGCGCCGGCGGCTGGCCGAGGATGTAAGTCGCCGTCGTGATCGGGCTGGGGTCAAGGCCGGGAGCGAAGGCGCGCGCCCGGATGACCGTGGTGCGGCCGATCCCGAGGCTGCCGCTGCAGATCAGTGATAGAGAATCGGGCTCGGAGCCGTCCCGTGAATAGCGGATCGTCGCACCCGGGGTGGCGCATGTCAGGGTTATCGTGAAGGGCTGCGGGTAAAAACCGGCCGGCTTGGAGAACATGACGGCGGCGGCTTTCTCGGCCACCACCGCAGCAGAATTTTGCCCCTCCGGCGTGGGCTGGCTGCAAAAGATCCAGCGTGCGCCGCCGTCGGGAATCCGGGCCCAGGAAATGTCCGGCGCCAGCGAGGGGATGGTAATGCTGTCGACCACGGCGCCGCTGGGATCGCTGAGCAGTACACTCTCACCCGAGGCGGAGATCGCGAAATTGGAGTGGAGGTGCGTCGGCGTCAGGACCAGCCTTGGATCGCTGCCGACGCTGCCGGCCGGCGCGGTAGCGTATCCCAGGGACAAAAAAGGGATCATCGAGAGATCGGTGGAGGAAGTTGATGAATTGTGCACCTCCACGGCCAGGATGTTACGGCCGGAGCGGAGCAGGCGGCTGAAGTTGGCGATCGGGAACCGCTCTGGCGGGAGATTACGATACATCCCTGCCTCATGGTCGGCGGCGACGAGATTCCAGGCGGGCTGGGTTCCGGCCGGGCCAAGGCCGGCGCGGGCGATCTCCACCCCATTGAGCCAGGCGACAAAACCGTCATCATAATCCATGTCGAGCACCATGGCGAGGACAGCCGCCGAGTCGGCGATCGAAAAGGCGATGCGCCCATACACCGAGTAGGCGCTGGCAGTGAGGGTCGTGGCGTCGTCGCCATCGCCAAAGCCGATGCCGCTGGCGCCCTGCGGCCAGCCGCTGTCGTCAAATCCCGGCTGAATCCAGGCGGCCGGCACGGAAGCAGCGCCGAGGTGGTAGCGCCAGATCTGCCCCTTGCGGACAACGGTTTCCCAATGCGGAACCGCCGCCTTGCGGTCCTTGCTGTCGGCGAAAATCAGCATCCAGCTTTTAGGTTGGATGGCGAGATCGGGAAAGCGCCATTTGCCGGGATTGCTGACCTTGTCGCTCAGGCCCCAATCGGCCAGCCGGACAGCGGTTTCGCCGGGGTTGTATAGTTCCAGCCAGTCCGAGAACTCGCCATCCTCGTCAGCGAGGAAGGCGCTGTTGGAGGACATGACCTCGTTGATGCGCAGAGATTGGGGAAGGGCGGCGCCGGAAAGCGATACCAGCAGCACGAGAAGGAAGCGCCGGGCGGCGGCGCAGCGACAATAATCGGGATTCATGAGAGAGATATCCTTTTAAATATCCGACCTTACAATATATGCTTTTCTTTTTTCGATTACTATAGTAATTTAGCGGGGAAGAAGGGGATGGAAGGCTCACTTGTGGAGAATACAGCCATGCGAAAGATTGTGATGATCGGGATGCTTTTTCTGCTCGCCTCCTTCGGCACTCTGCGCGCGCAAGAGGCTGTGGTGGCAGGCGCCCAAACGGAGGAAGTAACACAATCGCTGCGCGCTCTGGAGAAATCCTTTTCTGGGCGTTTCGGCTTTATGGCGAAGAACCTGCGCACCGGCGAGGTGATCGCCTGGAAGGCAGAGGACAAGTTTCCCACCGCCAGCGTGATCAAGCTGCCGGTAATGGTGGAGTATTTTTATCAGGTTGCGGCCGGACGCATCGACCCCCTGCAAAAGGTCATGCTGGCTCCGGAGGAGCGCCGGGGGGGATCGGGGTTGCTGCAATTTTTCGCCCCGGGCGCGGAGGTGCGCCTCTGCGATGCCATGCTGCTGATGATCGTAGTCTCGGACAACAGCGCCACCAATCTGGTGATCGATGCCCTGGGCCGGTCGCATGCGGAAAAACTGGCGACGGTCAACGACCGCATGGCCGCGCTTGGCCTCAAAAACACCCGCCTGATGAACCGGCTGATGGCTTATGCGACCAAGACCGACTCCTCCGAATCGATCCGTTACGGCGTCGGAGTCTCAACGCCGGCCGACATGGTACTCCTGCTGGAGAAACTCTACCATGGAGAGCTAGCCGATTCCCTCTCGAGCCGGCAGATGATCGGGATCCTGCAGGAGCAGTTCTACGATTCCGCCATCCCGCGCTTACTGCCCTTCGAAACAGCGCACAACCTGGTAGTGGCGCACAAGACCGGCGGGGTCACCGGCGTCTCCAATGATGTCGGCCTGGTGCTCTCGGACGAGGCCGATTTCGCTATCGCCGCCTTCACCGAACAGGCGCTCGACCGCCGCGACAGCGCCGACAACCAGGCTAACCTGGCCGTCGCCCGGGCGGCGCGGCTGGCCTGGAACCACTTCACCGGCGATCAGGGGATGGAGCGCCCCTTTGCCACCAGCGTCGACTGGAACGCCTTTCCCGGAGGCGAGTGGGCGCGGGTTTTTCTGCGCAACGCGCCCTATCCCCATCCCTCGCGCCAGGAAGGCTGGCATTACCAGGAGAACTTTTTCCCGCGCGATCCCCATTACGTCGACAGCAGTGCGGTGATCGTCATCCCCGAAGGCTTTGAGCCGCACCAGGGAGCCGTGGATCTGATTGTCCATTTTCATGGCTGGAACAACGATGACCTCGGCGTGCTCGAACAGTTCCGCTTGCCGCAGCAGCTGGCCGCCTCGCACAAGAACGCCATCCTGGTGCTCGCGCAGGGACCGTGGCATGCGCAGGACTCCGGCGGCGGCAAGATGGAGGACGAAGGAGGATTCAAGCGGATGGTGGAGGAGATCCTCTCGGTATTGCGCGCCGAGAGACGCATTCCGGGAGAGGCGCGGTTGGGGAGGGTGATCGTCAGCGCACACAGCGGTGGCTACCGGCCGGCCATCTATGCCGTCAGCCGTGGCGGGCTGCAAAAGGAGATCAGCGAGGTCTATCTCTTCGATGCCTTTTATGCCCTGACCGAAGAGCTGATCCCCTGGCTCAAGGCGGATAAGCATCACCTTCTGCGCTCGGTCTATACCGATCATCTCGCCGGAGAGCATGCGGCCTTCAAGGCGCTGCTTAAAGAGAATCACCTCGCGTGGCAGGAAGCGCCTAACGGCAGCATACGAGCACAGCCGGCGAAGGGCAAGCGGGTGATCCTAGAACCAGCGACGGAGTGCCACAGTTGCGTCATTTTTCACCGCTTTCAGCGCTGGCTCGAGTCGAGTTCGCTCGCCTCGCATCCATGAGCCTTTAGCCGCGTTGCAGTGGCCACGGATGAGTCCTATTCCCGGTCATTGGTGTATTGGCTGATCAGGGTGTTGCGCAAGTTGATATACATCGCCGGGATCTGCTCCTGCAGATCAACGCAGTAACGCGTCAAAAACTCGGCCGCTTTTTTCGGGCTTTTAGCGTACAGCTGAATCGCAGCGGTCTCGATCGAATCCTGCCGTGCAAAGTTCGCTGCCTCCCAGGGATCCCGCACGGCGCGTACATCCTCAATGGCTCGCTGAAAACAGAGACCCGCGAGATTGTCGACCATATCGATGGTCCAACGCGCCGAGGCGTCGCTGTACTTCTGCGGATCGTAGAGCTGGTAGCAGCCGGCCGTGGCCGTGACTCCGGCATAGATCGGCACATAAGGGCTGAAGTAGGGGTTGTCGAGATAGACCCAGTAGAGTCCGCCGACCGGATCCGGAAGCCAGCTGCGCAGTTGCAGGACCATGCCATAATGGCCGCGGTGGCGGGCCACCGGACGGCGGTTGGTCAGCCGGAGAAGGGCGCGCAGCTCTCGGCCTGGGAAAGGCGTGGCCAGTGGGCTCTTGTTATAACCGCCCTTGCCGTCGGGCACCAGCCAGTTGGGATCGTTGGTCATGTCGTAGATGGTCCCCTCGAAGACCGAGCGCTGGAAGGCGATGACGTTGCGGACGGAGATCTTGTGCTCAGGCTTGGCGGAGAAGGGATAAATAGAGAGTGGTTCGACGTATTGCATGTAGGGATTGATGTTCTTGAAGGGATCGCTTCCCATGGAACGGTCCGGCCAGGGGTAAAGGTGGGGCATGAAGGTGCTGTAGAAGAGCCAGAAGCGGCCGGTGGCGTACTCCTGGGGCAGCGGGGCGTAGGCCTCCTGCCAGATGAAGGGTCGTCCGGCGGCGGGGTCGTACCAGCCATGCTCGATCGCGGCGCTCAAGTAATTGCTGGACATCATAAAGCGCTGCGGATCGTCCGGATCGATCTCCTTGATGATGCTCCAGTTAGGGACCATGGTGGCCTGGTCATCGCCGAGGCGCTCGGCCGCCCAGATGGCGCCGGGCTTGCCGCTTGCTTTGGTCCATGCCGGCCCGACGCCGAAGACTTCGAAAATCCAGACTTCAGCGGTGTCGCCGATGGCAAGGGTCTCGCTGCCGTCGCCTGAGGAGCAGAGAAAGCCCCAGGTCGTCATCAGGTCGCCGATGAGACGGACCGCCTCGCGGGCGCTGCGGCAGCGTTCGAGGGCGAAGATCTGCGCCATTTCGATGGTCATGATCTGTTCGCATTTGCCCTTTTCGTTGGCCAGCTCCGGCCGTTGGCTGGTCGTGCTTTCGGCGATGCCGACCTGATGCGTATTGATGTGCGAATAGGCGGAGCGTACGTAGCCGAAGGTCTGGCGGACCTGGGGGATGTAGCCGAGGATCTCGGCGGGATGATCCAGCGGCTGTGCGGGATCCTGGATACCCCAATAGACGGGGGCGAGAGCGCCGGCCGGGTAGCTCATCGTGGGAACGACGCGGATCCGCGAATCGGGGCCGGCATCGGTGTGGCTGAGAAGGACCGAGCCGTCCGCCGTGGCCTTTCTGCCAGCAGCGATGATGGTGCAGGGACGGGAGGGAAGTGCGGTGCCGAGGAGCAGGGCGGCACAAAGCAGCCATGGGCTGATTTTCATGCGGATCTCCTTGATTCGTTCATCACCGCCTGGAGCACCTTTTCCAGCTCCAGGGCCGCCTGGCGGCGGGAGAAGTTATGTTCGACGAAACTCCGGCCGGCTGCCCCCATCCTCCTGCCCAGGGCGGGATCGGCCTTGAGGGTCAGGATGGCCTGGCGCAATGCGGCGTCATTTTCCGGCTCGACATACAAGCCGGCGCCGATCTTCTCCACCAGCGCGCGCGCCTCGCCGTCGACGCTGAGGAGGAGAGGACGGCTGCAGGCCATGATGTCGAACATTTTGGAAGGGAGCGCTCCGAGAAAGGTCTCGCGCTTCTTGAGAGGCACCAGACAGCAATCGGCGGCCGAAAGCCAGGCGGCGATCTCCTCGCGCGGCACCTCGCCCAGCAAGATCAGGTTGGTCAAGCCGCGGCGCTCCTGCAGGTTGTGGAGCCGGTGCTTCAGAGGGCCTTCGCCGACAAAGACAAAGAGAAGCCCGGGATCCCCCTTGAAATCCTCGATCACCCGGCAGATCTCCTCCAGTCCCTGCGCGATGCCGAGAACCCCGGCATACATCACCACGAACTTGTCCTCCCATCCCCGTTCCCGGCGTTTACCGTCGCCGCAGTCGTAGAGCTGTTCGCAATTGGTGCCGTTATAGATCAGGTGCAGTTTGGCGGCAAGGCCCCGGGCGGCCAGGTCGTCATAGATACCGCGGGTGACGGCGATGATGCGCCGCGCTTTGCGGTAGTAGAGCTGGTCGAGCCAACCTGCCATTTTCAGCACGCGTGGGTTGCTGACCTCGCCGAGTTCGGCAGCGGACTTGACCCAGAGATCGCGCACCTCGAAGACGAAGCGTGCCCGCTTCACCAGGCTGAGCCACAGTCCAGTGACGCCTACGAAATAGGGGGGTGAGGTGGCATAGACCAGATCATAGGGTCCGCGCACCAGGGTGCCGACCAGAGCAGCATTCATCATGAAAGTCAGATAAAAAGCCATGCGGGTGAAGAAGGTCTTGACCGGCCGGGCAAAGACCCAGACGCGGATCACCCGGATGCCCTCGAGCTCGTCCTTGACATACCAGCGGCGATGGTACTCGGGCGGAATGATGCCGCGAGGGTGGTTGGGGAATTCGGTCAGGATAGTGACCTGGTGGCCGAGGCGGACCAGGTTGGTGGCCATTTCAAAGGCGCGGTTCTGGGTGGCGCCGACCTCGGGCGGAAAATACTGGGTGATATAGAGAATATTCATGCGATCAGGACGTGGACTCCGCGTGATTAGTTTAGACAAGTTAGCGAAGCGAGGCCAATTTTTCAACTGAATTCTCCTTGATTTTAAGCCTCTCAAGATGCTATATTGGTGAAACAAGCAGAAAGGTCCCATCATGCGTTACAGTCGATTTCAATTTACCCTGGTGATACTCCTGGCTTTTACTCTCACCTCGGCCTGCGGCAGCAAGAAATCCCCGGCCGGGCCGGAGGAGAAACCGGTTGTGAAAAATACGATCCTGGTGGACTCTATGGCCACTGCCGAGACCGTCGCCCTCTTCAAGAATCTCAAGACGCTGGCCCAGACTAACCTGCTCTTCGGCCACCAGGATGATCTCGCCTACGGCGTCGGCTGGTGGGCGGAGTACGGCCGCTCCGATGTCAAGGAGGTCTGCGGCGATTATCCTGCCGTGTATGGCTGGGATCTTGGCGATATCCAGAACGTGAAAAACCTCGACGGCGTCTATTTTGATGCCATGAAGATCTGGATCAAGCAGGTCTATGACCGCGGTGGTATCAATACCCTCAGCATGCACCTCGACAATCCGGTGAGCGGCGGCAATGCCTGGGACAATTCACCGGCCGTGAAATTTATTCTGCCGGGCCAGTCTCATCATGCGGCCTACCTGAAAACCCTCGACCAGATCGCCGCCTTTCTCGGAGACCTCAAGGGGTCGGATGGCGCCTCCATCCCTTTGATCCTGCGCCCCTATCACGAGCATAATCACTCCTGGCCCTGGTGGGGCTCCTCCGCCTGCACACCTGCCGAGTATGGCGCCTTGTGGAAAATGACGGTGCAATACCTGCGCGATAGCAAGGGGCTGCATAACCTGCTCTACTGTATTTCGCCGCAGGAGATCGGCAGCGAATCCGATTATCTGGCGCGCTACCCCGGCGATGACTGGGTCGATATCTTCGGCATGGACTATTATCTGCTGACCGACAAATCCCATGTCAGCCATCTCGGCAAAGCTTTGGCCACGGTCGCATCGCTGGCGGAGGCGCGCGGCAAGATCGCCGCCCTCACCGAGGTTGGCATCCAGAATGTTCCGATCAGCGACTGGTGGACCCAGTATCTTCTTGCGGCGGTCCAGTATAACGACCAGGCGAAAAAGACCGCATGGGCCCTGGTCTGGCGCAATGCCGGCACCTCACAATATTGGGCGCCCTACAAGGGACAGGTCAGCGCGGCGGATTTCGTCCTCTTTTATCAGAATCCCTTCACCCTTTTTGAAAAGGATTTGCCGGCGATGTATCGATAACCGGCCGGCCCGCAGCGAACCTGACATCCGGGGCATTTATGAACTTTCTCCAGACCTCCATTGGGCCCATCGACCGCATCGACCTGCTGACGGTGCGGCTGCCCTTCATCCAGCCCTTCGCCATCAGCTCGTACGCCTGGTCCTGCAAGGAGGCGCTGGTGCTCAAAGTGGAGGCCGGCGATTTCACCGGCTGGGGGGAATGCGTCGCCGATCCCGATCCCTTTTACGCCCCGGAGACCACCGCCTCCTGCCGCTACATCATCCAGACCTTTCTGCTGCCCCTGCTCGAGCCGGGCATGACCCTTGGCGATCTTAGCGTAAAGCTGCACAAGATTCGCGGTAACGAGATGGCCAAAGCCACCCTCGAAAACGCGGTGATCGACCTGCTCGCCAAGCAGCAGGGTCTGCCGCTGCGCGCCTTCCTCGGGTTGCCGGCGCAAAAAATTCACTCAGGCATCAGTCTCGGGCTGCAGGAGAGCCATGCGCAGCTGCTGCAGGCGGTTGAGGAGGCGGTGGCCAAAAACTATCACCGCATCAAAATGAAAATACAAAAGGGCCAGGATATCGAATGGGTCGCGGCCGTGCGCAAGCGCTTTCCAGAGATCCAACTCATGGCCGACGCCAACGGGGATTACACCCTGGCGGACGCGGCGCGGCTGCGCGAGCTCGATGCCTTCGGACTGATGATGATCGAGCAGCCCCTCTCCTATTCGGATATCTATCAGCACGCCCTGCTGCAGCGGCAGCTCGAGACTCCCCTCTGCCTCGATGAATCGATCCACAGTGTCGCGGATGCGGAAACCGCCATCGAGCTCGGGGCCTGCCGGATCATCAATATCAAACAGGGGCGGGTTGGCGGCTTGATCGAGTCGTTGCGCATGGCGGAGCTGGCTGCCAGTCGCTCTATTCCGGTCTGGTCGGGGGGTATGGACGAGACCGGCATCGGCCGCGCGGTCAATATCCACCTCCAGACCGCCCCGGGTTTCGTCCTGCCGGGCGACACCTCGGAGACCAGCCGCTATTTTCATGAGGACATCGCCGATCCACCGGTGGTGCTCGACGCCGAGGGCTATATCGCGATTCCCCCAGGCGCCGGCATCGGTGTGGAGATCCCGGCCGGGCGACTCGCCCGTTATACCATCCATCAGGAAAGGCTTTACGAACGCAAGGGATGACGCCATGATGAAACGGATTTTACTCACCGCCGCCCTGCTCATCTCGACTGCAGCGGGATTTTCGCAGAAATTGCTCACTCCGGGGGAGGCGAACGGCTACTCCCGTTACTCCCAGCATGGTGACATCCTGGAATTTCTCAGCACCTTGACCGCCCGGACCAGGATGGTGCAGGTGCAGGAGATCGGCAAGACCCGGCCGGCGGAATCGTATCCGGCGCAAAGCCTGCTGCTGTGTGTCGTCACCGCCACGGGGGTCAGCCGGCCGGAGCAGCTCGACCGCTCCCGGATCACGATTCTGATCACCGCCTCGCAGCATGGCAGCGAGCAGTCGGGCAAGGAGGCGGTGCTGGCGCTTCTCCGCGATCTGACGCTGGGCAGCCTGCAGCCGCTGCTGCAAAAGGCCAACGTGCTCATCGTGCCGCAGGCCAATCCCTGGGGCAACCACCAGGACCGCCGCGTCAATGAGCTCGGCCTGGATCTGAACCGTGACCATATCAAGATGGAGAGCGAGAGCGTTCAGGCGATTCACCGCGTCTTCCGCGCCTGGATGCCCGAGGTGACCCTCGATGTGCACGAGCGCGGCGACGATTACTACCAGGTCACCATGGGCTGCGTCTCCAATGTCAACATCGATCCCGCCATCGAGTCCTATTCGCGCCAGGTCATCCTCGCGGGTGTAGAGGAGGCGCTGGTTCGTGAGAAAATTCCTTTCCATGAGTATCTGGTCACTTCGGAGAACATGCCGAGCGACGCCTCCGGGGCTGATTTCACCCGGGAGGAGCTGGCGCGCTGGCCGCAGATCACACGCCGCAGCACCTCGGATCTCAACGACGGCCGCAACAGCCTGGGGATCTATCAGACTTTCTCATTCATTCAGGAGGGGGCTTCGCGGCATGATCTAGCCACCCTAGCCGCACGCACCCGCTACCAGGGCCGCGCCATCGAGGCCTTCATCAAAACGATCGCGGACCATGGGCCTGAGATGGCTGCCAAGGTACGCACCCTGCGCCAGCAGCTGCTGGCGGGGGATGGCACCTTCGGCAAGGTTCATTTAAAGATGGCGTACCAGCGCGATCCGGCCCAGCCCGAGCTGCGGTTGCTCGAGTATCGCGAGGCGAAACGGAACGAGCGGGTGCTCAAGGTGGACAAAAAGGCAGGGGAGAGGGTGTCGGAGAGCGATTTGGAATCCGGGGAGAACACCGGCGTACAGCCGGTGGGGGAACGGGTCGAGAAGGAGTGGTATCCCCTGGTGGTGCCGACGCTGAGCGTCGCCGCGCCGCTCGGCTATGTGGTCCCGGCTGAATGCGAAGAGGTGATCGCCACGCTGTGCCTGCATGACATCGCGATACAAATTTTCACACACGACGCCGAGATGAATGTCGAAGCCTATCGGGTGCTCGAGGTGACCCCCTCCCGGTTTGATTATGTCGCGCCGGAAAGCCTCGAGGTGGAGGCTCGTTCCTTGCCGATTCTCTGCAAAAAAGGGGATTTTTACATCTCCTGCCGCCAGCCCGCGGCGCAGCTGCTGCCCTGTCTGCTCGAGCCGCAGTCGGATTACGGCCTGATCCGCTACTGGAAGTATCACCTGACCCCGGAAGCCGGCAGTTTTTACGCGATCTATCGCGTAGTCACCGGACAGGAGCTGCCGCTGGTGCCCTGGTGCAGCTGGCCGCGCTAGCATTCGGGCGGATGTTGGAAAGAAAAAGGGTGGGCTGAAGAGCCCACCCTTTTTTTATGGTTAAAAGGAGAGTCCGAATGAGAAGCGATGGACGTCGGGGAGGAGATCATAGGCGGAGTAGCTGTAGTCGAGGCTCAGCGGGATGCCGAGGGAGAAAGCGTTCACACCGAAACCGACGTTCCAGAGTTCCTCATTCATGTTGATCTTGTAGCCGCCGCGCAGGGCGAGGCGGTCAAAGAAGGTGATTTCGGCGCCGAGGTGGATGCGTTCCTTGTTGTCGTTGGGGTGGACGGCATCCAGGGCGACGATGCCCCTGGTGTAGCGGCTGTGGAAAAGGTCCATACTGATGCCGAAGGCGAAGTTGAGGGGCAGGGCGAAGGTTTCGGTCTCGAGTTGGGTGGGCACCAGCCGGTTGGGAAGATGATCATCCCCGTCCCATTTGACACCGAGGTCGGCCCCGCTGTACTTCATATCTCCGCCGAAATTGCTCATACACATGGCGAGGGTGAGGTTGCGGAAGGGCAGCTGGTACTGAGTGCCGACATCGAAGGCCAGTCCTTTTGCGCTTTCGTTCCAGATGCGCTGCTGAATGAACCGTCCGGTCAGGCCGATGCGGAAACGGTCGGTCAGCTCGCGGCCATAGCTCAAGGCCACGGCGACATCTTGGGCATCGAAGAATTCGCCTGTACCGTTGGGTTCGGCCTCATTGGTGATCTCCATCTGGTCGACGCCGAGCATGGTGACGCTGGCGGCCAGGGATCCGAAGGCGCCGCCGTGATATACATACGATGCAGCGTTGAAATCGAAGGTATCGAGCCAGCGGGTATGAGAAAAATGGGCGGCATGGGTTTTCACGCGGGTGATGCCCGCCGGATTCCAGAAAGTCGAGGTGGCGTCGTTGCAGATGGCAACGTAGGCGCTGCCCATCGCCGCAGCGCGGGCGCTAACTGGAATCTTGAGGAACTGCGCCCCGCTGGTGCCAAGGTTGGGATTCTGCCCCCAAGCCGACGTTTGCACCGCCAGGAGGGCCACCGGGATCCATCGTTTGATCGTCTTCATTCTGCCCTCCCTACTTGATCACGGCAAAGGTGTTCTTGTATTGCGCCCCGGCAGTCTTGACGATATAGAGATAGATACCGGGAGCGATTTCGCGTCCGCCCTCCGCGCGCAAATCCCAGACCTCGGTGCCATTCGGCGCCTGGTGCTCGATGGTCTTGACGCGGTCGCCCGCCACGCTGTAAATATAGATGCTGCACTGCCCGGGCAGGTTGATGAACTGGATCTGGCGCAGCGGCTCCTTGCGCAGCTCGCCGTATTCGGGTTCGTAAAGCGAAGCCACGAGATAGGGATTGGGCACGACGCGGATCCGCTCGAGATCGCTGCGGACCGGTGCGGTAGTGAGGCTCGCCCCCTTGATTCGGAAGGCATAGTTGTCCTTGAGTGAGGGCAGAAGGGGGACGACCGTTTCGAGGGCGAAGAGGTTGCCCGGGCCGGGAGGGTTCTTCGCTGGGAAAGAGACTTTGCCGGTGAGGCCGTCAAAATCGAAGGTATCACCATTCTGCAAAGAGTCCACGGTGACCTCTTTGCCGCTCCGGGTGATCAGCAGGGAGATGAATCCCGTTCCATCGGGATTCATACCCTTGACAGTGGTGGCAATCTGATAGCTTGCCGTCACTACGGCGGCGGCGTCATTCACTGAGAAGGTGATATCGAGCGGATCGGTGCCGCCGATTCGGGAGACGCTCTGGATATGCTCAGGGGGAGCGAGGCTGAAGATGACTCCATCCCTGGTGGCGTAAGCCTTTGCGTAGTAGAGCGGCTGCGGTGGGGTGACCACCTTGCCGTCGTTGCGAATGGCTTGAACGCAGAAGAAGAGGGAGAGATAATCACCCGCCTTGGGGAGATACTGGGCCGCTGCGGCCGGATCGGGATCCTCGATCTTGAGCTTCAAACCCTTGTTGATCGAATAGGTAATACCGGAGCGGTAACTGCGCGGATCAGAACCGATATAATCTCCGGTCGCGAGATCGATCAGATGCAGCGAATTGGGCGCGGCGAACTCGACACCGATGTGGGTTCCGCTGGCGTAGTTGGAGTCGCTGATGATCGGGGTGATTTTGGTCTTGAGGGTTCCGAAGGTGGTCTGCTGCTGGTAACTGAACTTGAGCTTGTAGGAGCGTTCTCCGAGCGAATCCGCATCCACCGGCATGACGTTGAGCCGATAGTTGGATTTGCCGCCGCTATGTTCGACGGGGTAGGCGGAGACCGGGGTGCGGTTCGAGGCCGCGGAGACGGGCGTGACCTCCACCGTATTGAGCGCATCCGGTGAATTTCCCTTGGGACTTTCCAGGCTCTCCACGGAGGCATCGCCGCGATCATAGGCGGTGATGGTATACCAGTAGGTGTAGCCGTTGGTCACCGTGGTGTCGGTAAAACTGTGCTGCAGCCCGAGATCCAGGCCGATGTTGTTGATCCGGTCATAGCTGGCGATGGGCACCGGATTGACGCCAACGCTGGGATCGACGTTGCGATTCAGTTGATCCCAATGGAGGCCCTTGTCGACGCTGCGGTAGATGCGATAGCCTTCAAAGTCGTATTCGCCGGAGTAATTATCGAGGGAGTGCTCGGCGGCGTCATCCCAATAGAGGGTCACATAGCCGTCGCCGGCGTGGGCGTTCAGGGTCGGCGTCGCCGGCGGTTTGGCAATATCGAAATTATAGGCAAGGATCTTTTGGGCCGACTTGAGGTAGGAGTAGAGCTCCTCCTTGTTGTTGCCTGCGATGATGGCCGTATAGAAGGTGAGGGTATCGCCGCGGCCGAGATGATAGGGACCGGAGGCCATATTACTGGTCAGATCGAGCCCTGAGGCCGGAATAGTGGCTGGATCGTCAAAATGCCGGGTCGGGTTGTTGCCTTGATGGAAATAGAAGGGCACGAGGGATTGGGGCCGGATGAGGCCAGGATTGCTCGAAAAGATGGCATACTGCAGGCTGTCGTCGTCGCGGTCATCGTTGTAGAGATTGTAATGCATGTCGGTGACACCCAACTCAACCCCGTTGACCTTCGGGGTGCGCAGGAAGGCCACCCCGAAATAGCCGGTGATGCCGCCGGGCCACTCGCCCGAAAAACCATCGTCGTAGAAGTAGATGAAATTGTTGGCCTTGTCGAAATCGAGTTTGTCGTCTTCATACTCCGGCAAGCCGCCGCTGACGTCGCCGATATCGATGTCGCAGTACATGTCGAAAAAGAGACTGTCGAGGTCCCGGGGTCCCTTGTTGAGTACTTCGAATTTGAAAAAAATCAGGTTCTGGGCGAACTTGACGCCGAAGGTGTAGCCGGTCTGGTGAACCTCGAGTCCCAGGGGGGCGACCGTGTTGTTCTTGTCATCATAGACGCAATAGCTGTCCTGGTCCGATTTGATAACAGGATTGCCGGCGGAGTCTTTAACCGGCCAGCCGAGAACCGGATTCCAGGAGAGCGGGTTGTCGCTGAAGGCGATCCTGGTGAATGCGGGGTTGTGGTAGCCGCCGACCGCCTCCCACTCCTCGTCGGTCGTATAGCGCCCCTGGACGATATTTCCGGGGATGCCGATCATCGGATTGATACGGTAGATATAGTTCTTTCCCGAGCCGATGGGAAACTCGCCCGAGGGGCCCTGAGTGAGGCGCCGGGGATAGAGCTTGCCGCGGTTTTCGAAGAAAAGGCCGATGTTGCTGGCGTTATGGGTGCCTCCCGCGCGGTCCACGACGCCCGCGGGTTTCTCCAGGCGGGTCTGTTCTTCCCGTTCTCTATCTTTGCCGGTATGCTGGCCCAGCGCCAGGCTGGAGAGGAATCCCAGCGCCAGGGCAAGGTAAACGATTCGTTTCATCATACTCCATCCGTTTTTGCCAGGCTGGTTCAACAGCCGTTCTTGTTAGCGCTTCAGGCCCAATCCCAGACGGATGCTTCGCGGCGGGCCATAATTGGAGGGATCGCGCATATACTCGGTCGAATGGCCGCCCACCAGGGTGAAATCGGGGCTGCCGGTATCGCCATAGACATAGAGGATGTTGCGATGGTTGGTGAGGTTCAGGCATTCAACGAACGCCCTCAGACCGAACCCGCGGCCGACCGTAAACTCCTTGCCCACCTCCAGATCGATGGTATAGGTGCCGGGCCGTCGCAGCGAATTCTTGTCGACAAAGCCGATATCACGGCCGCTCGGGGTGTAGGGAAATCCGGAGGCCGCGCGCAGGATCAGGCTGTAATCGGTCCTGGCGAACAAATGGCGGCTAAAAAATACCGGCCCCTCCTCGTTGGGAATCCGGAAATAGGCCTGCATGCTGAGATTATGTCGCTGATCCCAATCCAGATAATAGAGCTTGGTGCTTTCTTCGGTGCCGGGGTATTGCTCAGCCTCGGAGGAGGCACTGCCTTTGGCAATCGAATAGGTATAGCTCAGGCCGCCGCCAAAATATCGACCCTGGCGCATCTCGACATTGATCTCAAAGCCCTTGTCGTTGGCATAATCCTCGTTGACATAGACCGTGTAGCCGACAAAACGGCCGGTATTGCCGGCATAGGCCTCGTAGTACTTGGTGCCGATGTAATCGGTGATGTCCTTGTAATGGGCGGTGAGATGGGCCGCCAGGCGATCGGAAAACTGGTGCGAGATGCCGACCTCGTAGGCGACGGTCTTTTGGGCATCGAGGTTGGCCTGTCCGAAAAGGGGTTCGCGCACGTTCAAGTCATACTGGCGGTTCTCGAAGAGATACTGGTACTCCGGATTCTGGAAAAAGTGACCGTAGGCGAAATGGATCTTGGTGCGGTCGGAGACTGGATGGGCGATGCCAAGGCGGGGACTGATCTGGGTGCGCGCCTTGACCGTCACCAGCTTGTCCTGCGAGAGCGGGTTCTCCCGGAATGTGGCATTGGCGTTGAAGTAATCGTAGCGCAGCCCCAGGTTGATGATCAGGTAAGGAAATTCGATCTTGTCCTGGATATAGCCAGCCGCTTCGAAGGGCTTTATATTATAATCGTTGAGGTAAGGAAAATTGCGTTTGGGATCGTAGACGTAGAAGAGCTTGAGCCAGTGCTTGCGGTATTGTACCCCGAATTTGACCTCATTGATCTTGTTGGCCTGCCAGACCATATCGGTCTTGAAATCGGCCGTTTTGTTGTGGTTGTCGAACATTTCAGGATAATCAGACTTGGCGTAAAACTCGTAGCCATCTCCCGCCCAGGGAAGGTATTCGGCTTCGGTGGCGCTGAGATAGTTGGAGGTATCTTTATCGATGCCTGAATAATATTTTTCATTGAGGAAGGAGAGGCGCATGTCATAGAAGAGATTGGCCTTAAGGCTATGATTGACCATCAGCAGGGTCTGGTTGGTGCGGGTGCGGTAACGCAGATACTGCTCCGGGATATATTTATAGGAATGGCTGTAGCGCTGGTAACGCGAGCTGGTTGCGCGGTTGCTCAGAGTGAATTTCATTTTCGGCATCAGCTGGTAGGAGAGCTTGCCGAAAAGGGTTTTATCGAGATTGTACCCGAAGGGAAGGTAGCTGCCCTTGTGGCTCTGTTCGCCGGTAATAAAGTATTTGATTTTTTTGGAAAAAAGGGGGCCGCCGAGGCTGCCGTTAAAGCGGTTTTCCTCCAGTGCGTTGTAGCGGCCGATCCCGAACTGGCTGGAGCGGTATTCGAGGTTGCCCGAATAGTTATCCCCGCCGTCGCGGGTGACGATATTGACAATGCCGCTGAGGGCGTTGCCATATTCGGCGTTATAGGTGCCGCTGAGCAGGTTCAATTCCTGGATGGCGTCGTTGTTGATTTGGGTGATCATGCGGCCGAGCAGGGGGTCCTGCACATACATACCGTCGATCATAAAGCCCACCTCGTTGGAGCGGCCGCCGCGCAAGTGCAGCGAACCATCCAGGGAGGTGACGCCGGCCTGCAGGGAGAGGACGTCGGAGAACTGGTTGACCGGCAGGCTTTCGATCTCCTCGCGGCGCATCGTCGCTCCGGAGCTGGTGAGATCTTTCTGGATCATCGGTTTGTCGGCGACGATGACCACCTCCCTCATCTGCACGGCCGAGGGTTTCAGCTTGACGGAGAGGGCAGTGGTCAGATCAATCATAATGCGCACATTGGTGACGAGCTGGCTCTCATAACCGACATAACTGATCTTGACCGAGGCCACACCGGGGGGAACATTGAGGATGATGTATCGGCCCTGCATGTCCGAGACCGCGCCCAAGCTGGTGCCGGCGACCTGAATGTTGGCCCCGGGGAGGGGGTCACCGGTTTGCGCATCGGTGATAATCCCGGCCACCTTGCCGGTGACGCCGGCATAGAGCAGGGCGGGGACGAGCAGGAGAAGAGAGATCCAAATTTTGTTCATTGGGACAACCTCATCGGTTCGACTGAAGAAAAGGTTGCCGGGACTTCGCGATAGCCAAGTCCCGGTCTTTTCTGTGATTCTGTCCCCTGCCGAAGGTTACCGTACCAGGGTCATCTTTTTGGTCCAGGTCTGCTGGCCTGCTGTCAGCCGATAGAGATAGACGCCGGCCGCTGCGTTCGCTCCGGTGGCATCCCGTCCATCCCAGATCACCTGATGCGGACCGGCGGGATAGATCCCGGCGGCAACCGTGCGGACCACCTGGCCTTTGAGGTTATAGATCGCCAGGCGGACTTCGGCGCGCTCCAGCAGCTCGAAGCGGATCGCGGTGGCGGGATTGAATGGATTGGGCCAGTTCTGGCTCAGGGCGTAGCGCTCGGGGCGCTGTTCGCCGGGCTTGAGCTCTACTGCGGTGGTGAAAACGGCTTGATACTTGGCCTGCATCGCGTTGGACGCTGCTACCATATCCGCGAAAGAATTGCCATACACCACACCGTAGACGACCTTGACCGAGCCATGTGCGGGTATCGTAAAGGCACCGGCATTAAGACTGTAGATGGAGCCGTCGCCGCCGGCGAGAAGATCGGCGTCGAAACCGGGATCAGCGGTCTGATGGTAGCGGATCGAATCGGTGGAGGCGTCGGCATTGGGATCCTCCGGTGAGTAGACGCCCCAGTCCAGGGTCTTGTAGGAATAAGGGGTATGCGAGAGCAGACGGATGCCAGCGTATCCGGCTTCACCCTCACGATAACAATAGGCGGTCTGGCTGGCTGCGTCGTATTTGGTGCTCTCTCCGCCATAGTTGCCGTTGATACGCGGCACCACCACAGCACCGAGGTAGAAGGTTCCGGCCTCCGAGGAATCATTGGTAACCGTATACTCGACGATCATCCAGGGCTGGTCCATCCAGACATAGGAGTGGGCATCAAAGGACATGTTCGGCGGTAGCGGTTTGGCGACCGGATCGGATTCGTCGATATACCGGCTGTCAAAATGGACAAAGCCCTCCAGGTCCGATTTGGTAGGAACGGTCAAATGGACGGTGCCCGCGAGTGGATTGTGGTTTTCGTTATAATCGCACACCGCTTTTTCGTTGAGCGCGGCGATGATGTTGACCCGCTCTATCTGGCGCGTACCGGACATGTTTGGGACGATAAGCCGAATACTGCCGGCGTTGCTCAACCGGAAGCCGATTTTGCCCGTTTCAAAATTGGTTGTGGCCGTATTCGCGGCCAGTTTGATCGAATACTGGGCTTGCGCGGCATCGGCGGCTGCCAGCATCTCGCCATAGCTGGCACCGTAGAAAATGCCGTAATAGACCGTTACCGAATCGTGGGGTGCGAGGATGACCGGGCCGGCATTGAGGCTGAAGATCGAGCCATCCGCTCCAGCGGTTACATCGGGGCCAAAGCCGGGATCGGCGGTCTGATGGTAGCGGGTGGAATCAGTGGCGGCGTCGCTGTTGGGATCGGCTGGCGAGTAGACGTTCCAATCCAGGGCCTTGTACGAATAGGGCGTCTGGGAGAGCAGACGGAGGCCGGCGTAACCTGCTTCGGCGCCGCGAAAGCAGTAGGCGATATGATGATCGGCATCCCATTTGTCGGTCTCGCCGCCGTAGCTGCCATTGATGCGCGGCACCCCGACCACGCCCAGATAGAGCGAGGCCATCTCCGAGGAGTCATTGATCACGGTGTAGCGGGCGATCGCGTAGGGCTGATCTTTCCAGACATAGACATGCAGCCGAAAGTTGACGTTGGGCGGCAGATTGCTGGCGACATTGCCGTAAAAGGCGCCGCCCTCGAAATCCGCAATGGTGGCGGGGGAGACGGTATAGGCGGCGATCAGCTTGTCCTGATCCTCGTTGTAATCGCAGACCGCTTTTTCATTGAGAGCGGCGATGATGTTGATGCGATCGATCTGACGTGTGCCGGCAGTGCTCGGGACGACAAAACGGATGCTGCCGGCATCACTGATGCGGACGCCGACCTTGCCGCTTTCGAGATTGACCACGGCGTGGCTCGCTGCAGCAAAGCCCAGGAGCAGCACCGCGCACAGCAGGATTCGTAGCGAAGGGGATGACATGGCGACCTCCAATGTTGGATGAGTGAAAAGCGCGAATCCGTCGTCCAAATAGGCGGCGGAGAACGGGATCAGCCCGAGGCCGGGCTTACTGAAAATGTAAAAGGACGGGCGGTATCAGCAGCAGCAGCGCCAGAATGAAGAAGAAAATCTGGATAGGCAGCAGCCACCGGGCCCATTTTTCCCAGGGGATGCCAGCCAGCCCGAGCACGCCCATGGTCACCCCGGAGGTGGGCAGGATCGGATTGATCCAGCCCTCGCCGAAGACAAAGGCGAGCACCGAGGTCTGACGGGTGATGCCGATGACGTCCGCCAGGGGGGACATGATCGGCATCGTCAGGGCGGCTTGTCCCGAGCCGCTGTGAACGAAAAAGTTGATAAGGCCCTGGGTGACGAACATCATCTGGGCCGCCACCACGCGCGGCAGATGCGAGATAAGGCCGCCCAGCGCATAGAGCATGACATCGAGGATCTTGCCATCGTTGGCGACCACCAGGATAGCACGGGCGCAGGCGATGATCAGGGCGACGCCCATCATATCCCTGGCACCGGCCTTGAACCCCTCAGTAATCCCGCCGATGGAGAGCCGGCCGAGCACGCCGGCGACCAGGCCTAGACCGAAAAAGAGCCCGCTCATCTCGACGATGCCCCAACCGAAGCGGATCACCCCGAATACCAGCATCGCCAGCGCCAGGGCGAAGGCCAGCAGGACTAGGGTATGCCGGCGCTCCATCCGGATGTGCTGCGGTGCCGTCTCCGGGTGCAGCCCGCGCTGACGGTCGATCTCATATACCGGACTGATGGCGGGATCGGCCTTGACCTTCCGGGCATAGCGCATGACAAAGGCGATCATGAAGAAGGTGCTTAGGAACCAGATGAAGAGGCGGTATTCCCAACCGGAAAGGGGCGACAATTGCGCGATCTCCTGGGCGATGCCGAGGGTGAAGGGATTGATGACCGCCCCGGCGAATCCGGCCGCGGCGCCGAGAAAGGGAATCGCCGTCCCCACCAGGGAGTCATAGCCCAGCGAGATCGCCAGCATCATGAAGAGCGGAACAAAGAGCATCGTCTCCTCGCACATCCCGAAGGTGGTGCCCGCCACTGAAAAGAGGGTCATGGTGGCGGGGATAAAGAATTTCTGCATATGCGGCTTGTGGCTGAAATACCAGGCCATCCAGTTGACGCCGGCGGTGATCGCCCCGGTATTCTGGATGATGGTGAAGATGCCGCCGATGATGAAGCAAAAGCCGATGATCTTGGCGGCCTCGATGAAGCCCTTGAGCGGCGCGGTGAGCAGCGCCATCAGCCCTTGCGGGTGGCTCTCGACCCGGGTGAAGGTGTTGGCAATGACCAGGGTCTTGCCGCCCACCTCGTGGCGCTGGTACTCCCCGCCCGGGACGATCCAGGTCAGGGCTGCTACCGCCACAACCATGGCGAAAATCAGAAAGAGGGTATTGAAGGTGTATTTTGGTTGCGTTGCCATGGGCTCATCCTACCGGATCCGGTACACATCGCCCGGCAGGAGCAGGTCGACCTTGATATTCCGGCCCCCGAGCAAACCCTGGTCGCTGACCCGGATGTTTTTGGCCTTGCGGGCATCATAGACGATCACGGCATCCAGGCCGAAGACGCGGAAACGGCCATCGGGGTAAACCAGGATGGCACCCTCCTCATCGATACCGATCCCGGGCAGCTCGGGATGCTCGAGCACCACGCCGATGAGGCGGTTGTGACGTTTGCGCATCATAAAGTGCTGGTCGATGATCGCATTCTTAACAAAGCCGAAGCCGCGCTTGGTCTCGACATTTTTGGCTTGGATCGAGTGAAAGATGTTGGTCGAATCCTTGTTGACCAGCTCGTTGCCGGTGATCATCACCTCGCTCATTGCCGCCGCACCGGCGCTGGTGCCGCCGATGACCCCGCCGCGTTCGTAGTAGAGCCGGTCGAGGGCCTCCTCCGTGCGTGTATGACCGATGCGGTTCATCAGCCGGTCCTGGTCCCCGCCGGTGAAAAAGACCCCGCCGGCGGCACCGATGAGGGCGACGATCGAGTCCGAATTGGCGACCTCCGGCGCGACGATATGGCGGAGATCGACCCTCACCGCACCGCATTCCTTGAGCTGGCCGGCGGTGAACTGGCCATACTCGAGATCGCTGCTGGCCGAGGTGATGATCAGGATCGGCTTGCCATGACTGAGGTTGACGAATTCCTGCATGGCATCCATCGGTTTGTCACCCCCGCCAATGATCATCAAATACCCCTTGTGCTGCTTTTCTCCGCCAGGGGCTGTGCCGGCGAGCAGGACCAGGGCCAGCAGGGCTACGTGTCGTTTCATTGCGGTTTTACTCCGTTTCGATCAGGTGCATCAGGATTTCAAAGCCGGTCATCAGGTCCGCTAGACGGATATGCTCATCCCTGGAGTGGGGATTCTGGGCACCGATGCCGGCATTGATGATCTGGATTCCGTGCTGGTTGAAGACGTTGGCATCGCTGCCGCCGTAATAGATCATGGGCTCAGGGGCCACTCCGGCCTGACGGTAGGCGCGGTGAAGGCGCTGTACGAGCGGCATGCCGGTGCTGAACTGAAAGCCCTGGAAGCTGAAGAGAAATGAAGGTTCGCAGCGGCCGCCCCAGCGGATTTCGGCCTCCCGGCACAGGGCGGTCAGCCGCTCGCGCAAGGCGATGATTTCCTCATTGCGAAAGGAACGGAACTCACCGGTCAGTGCCACCTGGTCGGGCACGACGTTGTCCGCTGTGCCGCCATGAATGGTGCCAAAGTTAGCCACGGAGTGTTCATTCACCCGGCCCACCGGAAATCCGCTCATGATATGGGTCGCCATGGAAAGGGCGTTGATGCCAGTCTCCGGCGCGACGGCTGAATGGGCAGGTTTGCCGGTGATGGCAATTTTAAAATCATAGGCGGTGGGGGTGGAGGCGACATATCCCCCGGGCCGGGCGGTGCAGTCGAAGACAAAACCCTCGCGCGCCCTGAGCCGGGAAAAATCGAGGGCCATCGCCCCGAGCATTCCCAACTCCTCGGCAACCGTGAAAACGATCTCCAGACTGCGGTGGCGCGGCTTGTGCTCGAGTAGCTCCTCGATGAGGGCCAGGAGCAAGGTTAACCCGGCGCGGTTATCCACCCCGAGAATGGTCGTGCCATCCGACCAGAGGACCTCCTCTTTCAGGACCGGTTGGACCCCGGCGGTGGAATGGACCGTGTCCATATGGGCGAGCAGGAGCAAAGGCTCCGTGGCGGAGGGGGAGCCGGGCAGATGGATGATGAGGTTGCCGCAGGTGCCGTTGAGTTTTTGCGCCGCGTCATCCTCGAGCACCTCGACGCCCCGGGCGGCAAGCCGTTTCCGGAGGAATTCAGCGACCGGGCGCTCCTGGAGGGAGACGGCGTCGATCCGGACCAGTTCCAGAAAAAGATCCAGCAGATTTTGTTGGTTCATGGGCATCAGATTCCATGCAAAGGATTGAACCCGCACCGGGCCAATCGTCAGGGGTTTGTAACAAAGTAGCGATCGTCGCGGATGCTCTCCTCGATGATCCCGAGTGCCGTCAAGGTGCGCTCCTTGTCCCTGAAATTGAGTTCGGTGATGATGGCATTGATGACCGTCACCACCGCTCCCAGGGAATTGCTGAAGGTGATGTTGTCGGTCTGGATGGGGAGACAGTGGGTGGCCCAGCTCCGGGCGGGGGCGCTCTTTTTATCGGTGAAGAGGATGCTGGGAATCGCCCGCTGCCGGGCCTGGGCCAGCGCTTCAACCGTCTCCCGTGAATAGGGTGAGAAACTGAAGGCGATCAGCAGGTCGCCCGGGTCCATAAAGGCGACCTGTTCGATATAGCGAAAATAATCCAGAGAGAGGTGCTGGGCGTCGTAGCTGTACTGGCGCAGCAAATAGGTCATGAGCTGGGCCAGGTGGGCGGAGAGTTCGAGGCCGATGCAATAGATCCGCCGCGCGGCAATGATACGGTCGACGGTGCCTGCGAACGCCTGGGGATCGATCGACTTGATTGTCTCCTGGATGTTGGAGATCACATTTTGTGAGGCCAGTTTGAGCACATCCGGCGAGTCCCCCTTTTCGGCGATAGCCAGGCGATAGCGCGCGGTGGGGGAGAGGCGCTCTTTGAGATAGGCGGAGAGGGTTTCCTTGAGCTCCTTGTAGCCACGATAGCCGAGCAGCTGGGCGAAGCGGACGATGGTGGCCTCACTGACACCGGCGCGGCGGGCGACCTCCTGGATGGGAAGGAGGGCGACCAGATCCATGTGCTCGAGAAAGAAATCGGCCACTCTTTTCTGATGGGGCGCGAGATCGGGCAGGCTTTTACAGATCCGGTCTTCAATGTTTTTCATGTCCGGGGCTCTTGCTGTAAATTTTATTTCACAACAATGCGGCATGAAACTAAATTTTCATTTGAAGATAGGAGAATGCAGCTAAAAAGTCAAGAAGATTCTCGACTTTTTTGCAGGCCGGTACACCGGTACCTTCGCGGGCCGCGCTTATTTGATCAGGGCCAGGCGCTGGGTATGGTTTTGTCCTTGCGCCATCAGGCTGCAAAAAAAGATGCCCGATGGCAAGGCTCGGCCCGATTCGTCGGTGCCATCCCAGTGCAGTTGATGCCGGCCAGCGGAAAACTCGCCATAGCAAAGTACGCGCACCAGACGGCCCTGAATGTCCCAAATTCGTACGGTGAGCCGGCAGGAGCGCGGCAGTTCGAAGAGGATCCGGGTCTGCCCGTTAAAGGGGTTGGGATAAGCCGGTTGGAGGACGAAACGAGCGGGTGCGGCGAGATCCTTTGCTGAAGCGATTCCGGTCATCACACCATGCGGTCCGGCCCCCGCAGGCAGAACGCCATGGCAGACGCGGCAGTCGCGCAACACGCCCGGGTAACCCTGAAGGGCGGTGTTCTGCACGTTGTCATTGGGCTCAATGGTGGGGACGATGGCGTGCGGCGAACCGTGACAGGTTGAGCAGTACAGACCGCCGTGCCCGCGCGACTGGCGGAAAAGCTTGCCTCTTTCTTCAGCATGCTGGGCGCCGTGGCAGCTGGATGCCCCGCATTTCGGTTCGTCCAGCCAGGGCCGGCGGCCGGTTTTGATCGTGGAAGCGACGTTGCTGAGAGATCCGTGGCAACTCTGGCAGGTCATCCCCTTGCTGTACATGACATCGCGCAGACACCGCGTGGTCGCGCCGGGGTGGCATTTGTAGCAGTCATTGGTCAGATCTTTATGTTTGTCATGCAGGGCGAGGGAAAGGGAGGGCAGTCCGCTCCGGCCGGGCAGTCCCAGGGCATTCGAGGCGTGGCATTTGGCGCAGAGGATCGGCCGGGCGTTCGCGTCGTAGCCCCCCTCATTTTCATGCCTGCTGAGCAGGGCGGATTCAGTGGTGTGACAGCCGCGGCTGACACAGCCGATTTCGTTGCTGACCGGTATGACGCATTGTGTGGTAGCGATCAGGGTGTTGGCGGCGTCATACGCCTTGAGCAAGGCCAGTTGGTAGGGGGACTCGTTTTCGAGGTCGGCATCGGTATAGGGCGTGATCGGGATTCCGCTTGCTTCGTAATGGTCCCCCGTCACCGCCATACTCCCGGCGAGTCCATTGCCCGTCAGCCCGATGTTGTCCGCAAGAGAAATGCCGAAGAGTTTATCCTCGTAGCTCCAAAAGTTGGTCTTGCCCACCGAGTAGCTGTTGCCGGGGATGGCATAGGTCACGGTGAAGCCGGAGGTGACCAGTTGTGGCGCGTGGCTGGCATCGCCCTTGCGGATCAACGCGGCGGTGAGGTTGTTGTAGGGAGGCAGAATGGCAAAATTGGCAAAGTTAGTATTGGCGCAGTGCATGCCCAGGTCATTCCAGCCGATGAGAATGTGCTCCTGGCTGAGGAGCGAACCTGCCAGTCCACCTAGCAGGATAAAAACGGTGTTCATCTTCATGACATCCTCCACAGCATTCGTAAGGGAGCTTGATTACTGTAAAAACAGACGCTGCAATCTACATCTGTTTGCAGAGGAATTCAAGGTGAAAGCGGGGAGAAACCCGGAGCTGCCGTATTTTTTAACCGTCACCGGATATCTCAGAGCACCATCCGGATGGCGCTGCGTGCTTGTTCCGGCAGTGTGAATTTCCGGTTGGCGAGAAAGCGGTTGAGAGCGCTTTCGAGCCAGGGTCTGCTGCAGATGAATTTGGGGATGGTGATCGAATCCTGACCGAGGAGGTAGCCATGGGCTTCAATCCGGACCGGCTGGGACTCCCCAGTCAGGGTGATCAGGGCGAGGATCGATCGGGTCTCTTTGTTGAACTCGAGTTCCTCGATAACACCGATGCCCTCGAGGTAGGGATTGATGAATTTTTTAGCGGCCGCGGCTTTGAGCGATTGGAACATCCTCAGCTCCTCCCGTTAACGGTTGCGTTCCAGCAAGGCGCATGCGAACCAGAGTACCGGCGCCTGGCCGTGGAGATCTCCGGTGACCCGCGGCCGGGTGAGGTAGTGATTGATGTCGGCGCTCTTGCCGGTGCCGATACAGACCTCGGCGACCCGGCCGTCCACACCGATATAGGTGAGGAGCGCTTCCCAGGCTTTCTGGTAGACCGGCGTGTAAAGGGAACGGTCGAGAAGCCCTTTGTTGACCCCGACGGTGATGGCGTAGCCGAACATGGCCGTAGCGGAGCTCTCCTTCCAGGCAGCGGGATTATCGATCAGCTGCCGCCACATCCCGTCTTCAGCCTGGTAACGGCGCAGGGCTTCCATCATCCGGCGATACCCCGCGAGGATGGCTTGGTAATGTGGGTTATCCGACGGCAGCTCGGAAAGCAGCTCGGCCATCCCCGCGGCGGTCCAACCGTTGCCCCGGCCCCAGAAAAAGGGAGCGCCTTCGCCGTGATAAAACAGGCCATTGGGCTGCTGCAGTTTCTGCAGGTAGGCATCGATTTCAAGGGCGGCCCGTTCAAGATAGACCGGCTTGCCGGTGGTGCGCCAGGCCTGTACCTGCAGGGCGCCGATCATCCAAACATCGTCGATCCAGAAGCGGGTCTGATGGGTCAGGCCGTCGGGCTGGGGATCGGCCCATTGGGCATCCGCCAGCGCGATCCCCTGCTGGAAAAAACGCTCATCCCTGGTGAATCGATACACTTCGAGCGGTAGGATGCCGTAGACGTTGGCATCGACATGATCGGCCAGGTCGGTCAGGCTGTCCGTCTTCGCCCGGGCGTAGCGGCTGGCCAGGCGAGAGAGCAACTCCTGGTCATGCAGCAAACCGGCCAGATGTACGGCGCCGAAACCGGCGCAGGCCTCCGCGTAGTGTATCCCGGTCCAAAACGAGGCCTGATAGATCATGAATTCTGGCCGTGCCAGAAGATCTTCGGCAACCAGACGGCCGATCTTTTCCTGGCTTGACTCGCTGTGGCTCAAGCGATCTTGGAAGAGGGTGGTGAATATGGCACAGCCGGCGAGGCCGCTGCAAAGTAGAATAATAATCCCAATTCTAAAACAGGAGCATCTTGTCTTCATGGCGATCGCCCTCTGGATGGTCTTGATTTGCATGAATTTCGCGAATATTATCTTGTCAGTCAAGCCCTCTTTTCCATTTTGCCGCTTGACATCGTTCCCGGTTTCCGTTATATTGAGATAGGACCGAAATCTAGAGCATCCATCACCCTCTCTCCACCTCGGCCGAACTCCCCATCGATCCGGCATTCCTGACGCCATCCACGACCAGAAGCGCCTGCTTAATCTGCACCCGAGTGTTTGATCTATTATCCGGGAGGCTATCATGAAACTTGCGAGCCTGCTCTTCATTTCTATGGGACTGGCGGCTGGGGCCCTGGCACAGCCGGTTCTCGACCAGGTCATCCCGATCACCACCGCCTCCGAGGAGGCACGAACCCTCTTCCTGCAGGGACGCGACCAGCTGGAGAACATCGATTACGCCGCTGCGGCCAGGCACTTCGACCGCGCCATAGAGAAAGATCCGGGATTCGCCCTCGCTTTTCTCTACCGCAGCCTTGCAGGCGGCAGCGCCCAGACTGCGGAGGAAAATATGGAAAAGGCCCAGGCTCTGTCGGCCAATGCCTCCGAAGGAGAACGGCTGCTGGTCGCTTTCTACAAGGCGAGCAATGAGGCCAGAGGAGCGGCTGCCCTTCAGAGTATGGACAAGCTCCTGGCCCTATACCCGGATGACAAGCGGCTGAAAACCTACGCCGGCTTTTATTTCCAGACCCACTCCGATAATGCCAAAGCCATAGAACTCTATCAGCAGGCCCTGCAAATCGACAAGGAGTACGCTCCTGCCTATAATTACCTGGGATACGCCAATATGGCCGTCGGGGATTACCCCGCCGCTGAAAAAGCCTTCCTGGAGTACATCCGCCTCATGCCCCACCTGCCTAACCCCTACGATTCGTATGCCGAGTTTTTACTCAAGCGGGGCCGCTACGACGAATCGATCGTGCAATATCAAAAGGCCTATGATACCGACAACCAGTTCACCGGCAGTCTCTCCGGCATCGGCAATAATTATCTCTTCATGGGGGAGTATGACAAGGCCCGTAACTATTACGAACGCTACTTCAGTGAAAGCCCGCGGATCAGCGACAAACTGATCGCACTGCGGCTGCAGGCGCGATCGTATCTCTATCAGGACAAGGTGGATGAGGCGATGGCCGCCTATGCCCGGCATCAGGCCTTCGCCGAAAAGGAAAAAGAGTCCGCGATCCTGATCACGACCGCTTTCAACGAAGGATTTGTCCTCAGCGAGATGGGCCGGCCGGTGGAGGGACTCCGCCAGTGCACCGAGGCCGCTGCGATGATCGACCGGTCCGAACTCGCCATTCATGCCCGGGAAAACCTGCAGATCAACGGCACGTACTGGCTTACCCTCGTCAACGCGGCCAATCGTCTCTTCGACAAGGCGCAAGTGAGCCTTGCAGACTATGTCGCCGCAATCCGGCTGCGCAACAATCCGGATGAGTCCATATCGCTGCATGCCCTGCTGGGATACCTCGCCTTTCAGGACAAACGGTGGGATGGCGCCATCGCCCAACTACAACGCCTGGAGAACGATCCGTGGGCCCTCTTTTACCGCGCTCGCTGCCTGCAAAAAAAGGGGGACCAGCAGGGGGCACGCCTTCTCTTCGACAGGGTGGTCCACTGGAATCAGGAGAGCCTTAACCTCGCCGTGGTCTGGAGCCGCGCCCGTAAAGCCCTGGGCAATTAGGAGGGGTGTTGGCATAAAAGGGCAGCGCGCGAGCGCTACGAATCGGTTTTGCACGGCGGCCAGCGTGCCAGTCTCTTCGAGGAGCGGCGCGGGATTCGGAATAGCCGTCCCTTCCCCTTCGGCATCCGTTCTTCGGTCAACTGCGCCTTTATCACCAGCCTGGCGCAGCTGGGCCGCGGCGCCAGCTATTTACTGCACCGCAGGTGGAACTTCGCGGCCCATCGCCGCGGCCTTGGCGCGGATCGCGGGAATGGCTTCTTCCATGAGATCGCGAACGTCCGCATAACGAAAGGTGCGCTGCTCGAACGAGCGGTTCTGCAGGGCCTGGAGGAAGCGGGATTCGAATTCGCGCAGGTTAAAGCCGTAAATGTGGTAGCTGTCGGCCTGGTGCACATAGCGTCCGAGAAGGATGGTGCGGCCGGACTGCGCGGCGATGCGCCGGGCGATCTCCGCCTGCAGCTGTACCAGGGCGAACATGTTCATGAAAGCGGCCTTATAGGCGTCGTTGGAGCGAAAACGCACATTGGTATTGAGACGCCAGCCCCCCGCCTCGTCCGGGAGCATGCGGCACCAAAGGCTCTGCAGGCAGGGCGGATCAGCGCAGTAATTGTCCTCCCACACCTTCCAGGTGACCGCTTGGCAGCGGCGCGACCAGGGGGTCCGGGCCAGTTTCTCCGCGATCAGCTCGATCTGGTCATAGATTCGGGCGGAAGCGGACTCTTGCCAGGCGAAGAGGCGCTGGTGGTAGGTGTACTCCCAGCGCGTGTCCGCCTCTCCGGCGGTGACGTCGCGGATACAGTGGTCCTTGATCCCCTCGAGCACCTCGAGGACATACTCCTGGAGATCTTCGAGTCCGCCGGGAAAATCGCGGTGGATCATCGGTTCGGCGAGAGGGTCGTGGACGACGATGGTCATCGAGCAGTCCTTGCTCGGCGGATCCTCGGGCTTGTCGTATTCGGTCTTGATCTCGCAGCCGTAGCGGTGCAGGCTGATCAGGGATTGTTCCCAGGCCTCGGCCAGGCTGTTCCCCTCGGTGAAAAGAACCGGAATATCTCCCGTCATGCACATCCTCCTTCTCGTGAACCTCACCATGGCATCCCGCCCAATATAAAAATCCTATTACCCCAAAGCAAGCATCTTTCTGCGGTCGCCGCCGGTTTTCTCTTGCAAAAGGGGCCGTGAATGGTTAATTTCCCGGCCAGGAGGTCTCATGCAGCTCGCCTACAGAAAACTCGGCAGCGGCCCGCCCCTGATCATTCTCCACGGGCTTTTCGGGATGTCGGACAACTGGCTGACGATCGCGCGGCGCATCGCCGCGAAGCACACGGTCTTTCTCCCCGATCAGCGCAACCACGGCGATTCGCCGCACAGCGACGCCTTCAGCTACGAACTCCTGGCGGAGGATCTGGAGGAGTTCATTGTGCAGCAGGGTTTGGGCGTGGTCAGCGTCATCGGCCACTCCATGGGCGGCAAGGCGGCCATGTGCCACGCCCTGCGCTATCCGCAGCGGGTCGCCAAGCTGGTGGTCGTCGATATCGCTCCCAAGGCCTATGATCATCCCTTTTTCCGGCGGGTGCTGGATTTCATGGTGGCGCTGGACCTCAGCCGCTTCGAGCGGCGCGCGGAGATCGACGCGGTCTTCGCCGAGGTCGTCCCCAAGCCGAGCGTGCGGCAATTCATCCTCAAGAACCTGCAGCGCACCGAATCTGGCTACCGCTGGCAGATCCATGTCAAGAGCCTGTCGGAAAACCTCGACCGGATCTTCGCGGCCGTCGGTGAGGGGGGGCGGAGCTGGGACAAACCAGCCCTTTTCGTGCGCGGCGGCCGCTCTGATTACGTCCTGGATGAGGACGAGGCCCTCATCAAGACCCTGTTTCCGCAGGCTCGCCTGGTGACCATCCCCGGGGCCTCGCACTGGCTGCATGTCGATGCGGAAGAGATCCTTTGCAGCCACCTCCGCGCCTATTTGGGCTGCTGAGGCCGGCGGCGCTACCCCTTGATGCGGCATGACCAACTGGAGAGAAGAACGATGAAGATGCGGAAAGGAATGGCCCTCATGGCCCTCGCAGTGTTGACGGCCTGCGCGAAACCCGCACCGCCGCCGGCGGAGTCATGGCCGGCGCTGATCGCGGCGGGCGAATTCACCCGGGCGGAACAGGAGATCAGGGCCCTGCTGGCCCGGCCCGAGATCACCACGGAAAAACGCAGGGAGCTGGAGTTCGAAATCGAGCGGATGCAGCGCATCCGCCGGGATTTTCCTAAATCCGAGGCGGAGGTGCTCGAATTCATCCGTACTGTCATTCCGGACGCGGACAGCCTGAAACTGGCGGCATGGGAACAGGAGCGCTCCCTGGAGATGCTGCGGATTGACGGCGAGAAGCGCTATTTCCGGTATGCCGCCCGCAACCTCTTCCGCATCAATGCGGCATGCCGCAAGATCTGGCAGGCGGCGCATCCCGACGAGGAGGCCCCGGCTGGCGGGCCGGGCAGCTGGACGCTCGACGATCACATCAAGCGCATCATCGCCGGGGCGACGCCGGCGCAGCCGTGGGCCGAGCCGGTGCGCCTGCATATCGACTATACCCTCACTGTCAATGCGGATGCGGTCCCCGCCGGCGAGACGCTGCGCTGCTGGCTCCCCTTCCCGCGCGAAATCCCCGGCCGCCAGACCGATATCCGCCTGATCAGTACCTGGCCGGAGAAACATGTTCTTGCCGATACCGCGCGGCTGCAGCGCACCCTTTATCTCGAGCAGACCGCGGTCGCCGCAACACCAGCGCGCTTCAACGTAGTGTATGAGTATACCAGCTTCGGAAGTTTTCACCGCATCGATGCGGAGAAGGTGACCCCGGCCGATCCGCAGGGCCCGCTGCAGCCCTGGCTGCAGGAGGAGCCGCCGCATATTGTCTTCACCCCCGAGCTGCGCGCCCTGGCGCAGCAGCTCACCGGCGGCGAGACCAATCCCTACCGCATCGCACAAAAGATTTACGCCTGGGTGGAGGAGAACGTGCCCTGGGCCTCGGCGCGGGAGTATTCCACCATTCCCAACATTCCGATGTACGCCTATGAGAACCATCATGGCGACTGCGGCATCCAGCATCTGACCTTTATCACCCTGTGCCGTCTTTGCGGTATCCCGGCGCGCTGGCAGTCCGGCTGGGAGTTCAAGCCCCCCACCGACAGCATGCATGATTGGGGGATGCTCTGGTTCGCGCCGTACGGCTGGGTGCCGGTGGATGTCACCTATGGCGAACGCGAGGCCGAGGATCCGGCGCACCGCTGGTTCTATATCGGCGGAATGGACAGCTACCGCCTGATCTTCAATGATGCCATCAGCCAGCCTTTCGATCCGCCCAAGCAGCATTTCCGTTCTGAAACGGTGGACTCGCAGCGCGGCGAGGTGGAGTGGCGCGGCGGCAATCTCTATTTCGACCAGTGGGATTGGGAGATGAAATGGCGGGTGGTGGAGCCGTGAGTGAGGCGCTCGGCGTCCCGATGCCGGGCGTTATACGTTTTCACCCTCCTCGAAAAAGGCGCCCTTCTCGGGGAAGCGCAGATGTTCCGGAGCGTTTTCGCGCTCGAAGGTGAAGTAGTGTGCCAGGCCGCGCGTGCAAAGGTCGCCGGCAGCGTTGATAAGCTCGCTTTCTACGACGACGACGCGGCGTTTCTGCTCGCGGATGCGGCAGCGGATGGTCAGCCGGCCCTCGGTTATGGAGACCGGCTTGAGGAATTTCATTTCCATCTGCACCGTCACACCTGCCTTTTCGCAGGCGATCAGGATGATCCAGCCGCCGATCTCATCGAGGAGGGTCGTCTGGATGCCGCCGTGGAGGATGTTACCCCAGCCCTGGTACTCGCCGCGCGGCTGCCAGAAAGCGACCAGGTCGTCACCATCCTGCCAGAACTCCAGCTGAAGGCCGATGGGGTTGGTCGGACAGCAGCCGAAGCAATGGTAACCGGCGGTTGCAGTGAAGGGATTACGGATCTTGAGCATGGAGCCTCCTGTTTTCATAAAGTAGCGAGTTTGCAGTTTCGAAACAATATTTTTTAACATGGAAAGGAGCGCCGATGGCCGAGTCCCTGGTTGCAAACCCCCTGCAGCGTGATCGCCTGATGTCGCTGGATTTCTTTCGCGGTCTGACGATGTTTTTCCTGATCGGCGAGTCCACCCGGCTCTACGAGATCCTGCGCGGCACGGCATTCGATGGCACGTTGCTCGGTTTCATCGGCTGGCAGTTGGAGCATCACGAATGGAACGGCCTCCATTTCTGGGACCTGGTCCAGCCTTTTTTCATGTTCATCGTCGGCGTGGCCATCCCCTTTTCCGTCGCCAAGCGCCGTGCTGCCGGTGCGGAGTGGCCGCAGTTGTACCGTCATGCCTTGCGGCGTTCCCTGCTGCTGCTGATACTCGGTGTCGGCCTGTACTGCATCAGCGCCGGCCGGCTGACCTTTGAGCTGTGGAATGTCCTGGCGCAGCTCTCCTTCACCTATCTGGTGGCCTTTTTGCTGATGCGCTATCCCGCCGCCGTGCAGGTCGGCATCAGCCTGGGGATGATCCTTTTGAGCGAAGTCCTCTATCGCCTCTGGGCGGTGCCGGGATTCAACCAGCCCTTCGTGCCGGACCATAATTTCGGCTCCTGGGTCGACCTGCTGCTGATGGGCAAGTTTTCGCACGGACACTGGGTGGCGTTCAATGCCGTGCCGACCTCGGCCCATACCATTTGGGGTGTGGTCGCCGGGCAATGGCTGGCGGGCAAAAGCACCTCCTCGCGCAAGATTATTTATCTTCTGGCCCTGGGAGTCCTCGGCGTCGCGGCAGGCATGGCTCTGGATCCGGTCACGCCCATCATCAAGCGCATCTGCACCAGTTCCTTCGTCATTGTCAGTGGCGGCTGGTGCCTGATCGCCCTTGGGCTCAGTTACTGGCTGGTTGACGTGCAGGGCTGGCGGCGCGTCCCGCGTTTCTTCACCTACGTCGGCATGAACTCTTTGTTCATCTATCTCTTCTGTCACACCGGCGCGGCTGACTGGATCACCGGAATCTTCAAGCCCTTCACGGATTTCCTCTTTGCCTGGAGCGGCCCCGAGGGCGCCGCCGCATTCACCGCCCTCTTCGTCTGGCTGGCCTTGTGGGGCATCTGTTACTGGCTCTATCGCAACCGGATTTTTATCAAGATCTGACCAATCCAAAAAGTGCTTGCCTCCCTTGCATCGACGGCTTATATTAAATGACAGGAAGGCAGACCGGAAATACTTTCCCGCATTCGGCTCATACTGACGCGCTGCCTTTTCTCCCAGGGGGAGACTGAGCATGACAAACAACACTAAACACAGGCGCTTCGCTTTTGCACAAGTAAGCGATTCTTCCTGTTGTGTGGCCGTTGCAGTATTATCGGCGCTGCTCATCTGCAGTGTATCCGCCTTTGCACAGGATCGCGCCTTCCGCTTCGAGAGTTTGACCACCGCGGACGGCCTCTCCAGCAACCACATCACCTGCATCTATCAGGATCACCTCGGCTATCTCTGGATTGGCACCGTCGACGGTCTCAACCGCTACGATGGCGAGGAGGTTCTGAACTGGTATCACCATCCTCTCGATTCTTCCTCGATCTACTGCAATTCCATTACCTGCATATTTGAAGACCGCGAGCACCGTTTCTGGGTCGCCACCCAGCATGCCGTTAACCTGATGGACCGGTCAACATCGCCTTTTTCATCCAGGCCCCTTCGCCGTCGGTGAATTTTTTAAATCCGGCGGGGGAGACCAGCACCAGCTTGTCGACGCGCTCCGGGCAGAGCAGCGCGGTGACCATGGCGATCTGTCCGCCCATAGAACGACCGACAAAGGTCGCCTTCACGATCTTCAAGGCATCCAGCATCTCGGTCAGGACCTGGGCGTAAAAGGGCAGGGTGTAGGGATAAAACCCCTTATTCGATTTGCCATATCCCGGCAGATCGACGGCGATGACGCGATAGTGTTTGGCGAGCTCCGGAATGGTACGGCCCCAGCCCTTACCATAGGAACCAAGGCTGTGGATCAGCAGCAGCACCTGGCATCATCGAGGGCTGGAATAACAAAATCAAAGTTGCGATGAAACGTACATGGAACTCTAAAGCATCCAGATATTTGACCACTATAATTAATCGGGTAGCGGCAAGTTTGCGTCACCCACACAACACTGACTAAAACCTCAAGTTTAAGGATTGTTTTGCGAAGGGGAGACATTCTCAGTACGCGGCGGCTCGGGTGGGTGCGAGAGTTCGCGTTAGGCGCTAGGTCTGTGCCGGCGCGGCCGGATGGGAACGAAAGTCCTGCCTAATGCGGCCGGTGGGCGCGAGAAGTAGCGGTAAGAGCGTGCTCTTCGCTGGCACGGAAAGCGCTTGTAAATCGCGCTCGGTTTGGCTATTTTTAGGCAGTGCCGCCTGGGCTGAAACAAAACGCCCGTGCTCGTGCGTAAAAGAGGTGTCTATTCAAACGAGAAAGCCATGCTACTGCCGGCCAAAAGGTTCCGATTCAGCCTCCGCTTGAAGATCATTCTGCTCTTCCTGCTGCTGGTGGTCGTGATGATGACCACCGTCGGCTATATCTATACCGTCCGGGACCTGAATTTGCGCCGGGACCAGATGGCGCTTCGGATCGGCCGCCTGGCCAACAATATCGCCGCCGTGCGCTCGGTCGAGACCGGAGACTGGGACGGCTATCAAACCTACCTCGACAATCAGATCATCGTCAACCCGGATATCGTCTATATTGCTATTTTCGATGACCAGGGCCGGTTGAAGGTCCATGCCCTCAACCGCGCGTGGCTCGAACTGGAGGCCAGCCGTCCGCTGACGCGCCTGGAACAGGGCAGCCTGGTGATGCGCCTCGACCAGCGCCAGATTGCGCCGGAGAGCCAGCGCGATTTCGCGCGCCAGTCGGTCCAGATCCTGGTTGGCAGCAAGAGCCTGGGCACGGTGAACATCGGCTTCTCGCTGGTGGAACTCAACGACGAAATGAAAGCCAACCTGGTCCGCAACCTGTTGCTCGATCTGCTCTTCCTCCTCCTCGCCGTGGGAGTGGCCTACTTTGTGGGTTCACGGATTGTCAATCCTCTGGGAAAACTGACCAGCGCGATGGAGAGGATCAGCCACGGCCAGCTCGATCAGCGACTCGAAATCAACTCGCAGGACGAAATCGGCGAAATGGCGGCGACCTTTAATTATATGGCCCGGGGCCTGCAGGAGAGGGAGATCATCGAGACCTTCAGCCGGCAGCTCGGATTCACCATCGAGCTGGAGAAAATCGCCAGGCTCATCACCCGGCAGGTCAGCGCCGCTATCAAGGCTGGACGCTGCCTTCTGCTGCTGCAGCGCGGCGCCTCCGGCCGTTTCGTTCTCCTCAACGCAGTGCCCGCGCCGGCCGCATCCGAGGGGACCGCAGTCGTGCTGGACGATCAGACGGTCAGCCGCCTGCTCGCTCGGCGCGATCCCGTGCTGCTCCATGCCTCCGAAGTTGCGACAACAAGCGGTGCTGCGCTCCGGGATGCGATGGGGGTCAGTACGGAGGCTCTGATCGCGCCACTGGTGATTAAAGAAGGACTCCGGGGTCTCTTTATCCTCGATCGCGCACCGGACCGGGAGCCCCCCTCCGAGGAAGAGCTCCGCCTTCTGACCACCATGCTGTCGCAAGGCGCCATTGCCATCGAAAATGCCCTCCTTTATGAGGAACTGACCGAACAGGAGCGGCTCAAGAAGGAGTTTGAGATCGCCCGCCGGGTGCAGCTGAGCCTGCTGCCGCAACGCACCCCGGAGATGACCGGCCTGGAGATCGCTGGAATCTGCCTCCCCGCCGAGGAGATCGGCGGCGATTATTACGACTATTTCGCGCTTGACGGGGAGACCCTCGGCATCGCCATCGCCGATGTAACCGGCAAGGGGAGTTCAGCGGCGTTTTATATGGCCGTCATCAAGGGGATCATGCTCTCCCTAACGCCCCGCCATCGATCGCCGCGAGAACTCCTGCGCGAATTGAACAGGCGCGTTCTCCAGACCATGGATCGACGGATCTTTGCGACCATGATCTATGCGACCCTGGATACCCGGCTCAAGGTATTGACCTTTGCCCGGGCGGGCCACAATGCCCTGATCCGGCGCAGAGCCAGGGATGGCGGGGTCGAATTTCTGACGCCCCGGGGCATCGGTCTAGGTCTGGCGCAAGACGGTCATTTTGAGCAGCATATCTCGGAGGTCCGGGTCCGGTATGACGTCGGGGACCTTTTTATTTTTTACACCGATGGCATCTCCGAGGCGATGAACCTGGAGCGGCAGGAATTTGGCGAGGACAAGCTGATGGCGTATGTCGCCTCGCTGGATGCGTGCACGGCCCGCGAGGTGAATGCGGGGATCATCGACCGGATTTTTGAGCACATGCGGCAGGGTGCGCCGCATGATGACATCACGCTGGTGACGGTGAAAGCCATGTGAAGGGCTGCCCGCCGTGACCTGCCATGAAAGGATGTGAACTTGGATAATCGAATGGTCGGCGTGAGCCGACGGCTGCTCCTGATTCTGCCGATCCTGATCCTGCCGCTCCTGGCATGCGACCGTTCGCCGGAGACCAGGCGCAAGATCCGGCTCGCGGATCCAGGGGCAACCAGCATGAAGGGGGAGCGGTTCACCTCAACCATCCATCTGGAACCGGGTGCGCGCCGGGCCATTGCCGTTCTCTTTTTTGAAAACCGCACCGGGGATCAGAGCTTTGAATGGCTGCAGCGGGGTCTGACCGAGATGCTGATCCGCTCCCTCTCCCAGTCCCCTTCCTTGGCGGTGCTCAGCGCCGAACGGGTTTTTGAAATCCTGCAGCAGGCCGGGCAAGCCGCGTCCAGCCAGCAGCTGGATATGAATATGGCCGCCCTTGTCGCCCGGGAGGCCAATGTCGAGGCGGTCCTGAGCGGCAGCATTTCCAGACACGGGGACTCGCTCCAGGTCCATGTGCAGGTGCATGAGCCCAGCCAGGGCAGGATCGTTCGGGAGGAGAGCGTTGAGGGCGAGAACCTGAATGCCCTCTTTTCCATGGTGGATCAACTCAGCCGCCAGGTCAAGGACGACCTCGACCTTTCCCGCGAGAAGAAGGAATTGGGGCGAGGTATCGCCGATCTCTCGACCAACTCGCTCGGGGCCTGGCGGGCCTACGCCGCCGGGCTCGAGTTCGAACAGAAGGCGATGATCCAGGAGGCTCTGGCGCAGTATGAAAAGGCCGTCGTGGCGGATCCCGCTTTCATTTCGGCCTATTACAAACTTGTGCTCTTTCTCTACAATCAGAGTGACCGGCAGCAAGGAGACCGCTATTTCGAAAAGTTGAAATCGCTGCGGTATAAGGCCACGCGCAAGGAGCAGTATCAGATCGATCGTCTCGAGGCCGGAGTCCAGGGCAATCTCCGCAAATTGATCGATATTTCGAAGGAGTGGGCGGAGCAGAACCCGGAGGATATCGACGCTAACTTTAATCTCGGAGACCTCTATTTCAGTCTGCAGCGGTACCCGGAGGCGCTTCGCTCCTACCAGGCAATCCTCAAGATTGATCCCCTGTATAAAATCGCCTACAACCAGATCGGCTATTGCTACGCGCGCATGGGTCATCTCGACAGTGCAGCCGCCATTATGAGGCAATACCAAGAACTGGCACCCACCGAGCCCAATCCCTTCGACAGCATGGGCGAGATCTATTACAACCAGGGCCAATACCGGCTGTCGGAGAAAAATCTCCGCCGTTCGCTGCACAATAATTCCACTTTTGCGGCTTCGCTGTTGACGCTAAGCCAGGTCTATCTCGATCAGGGGGCTTATGCGCGCGCGATGGAGGTCATCGACCAATATCTCGCCAGGGCCGGGGATCCGCGGTCTCAGGCCATAGGCTATTCCCAAAAGGGGCTGATCCTCTGGCGCATGCACCGGATGGAGGAGGCCATCGCCTGCATGCAAAAGCTCTCCCGGAGCCCCGACCTAGCCCTGCGCAGCGCCATGTGGGTGTACGAGCTTTTCCTCGAGAAGGGCGACACCCTCGGCGCAAGGAATTCGCTGATGAGCAACTATGCCTTTATCCGTGATACCTTGAGCGTCCGCGAGCCGAGATATGCCTTTTTTCTCGCCCAACTTGCCTTGTGGCAGGAGATCCATCCCGTCGAGACCATTACGCTCTTCAGGAAGCTGCTATCGCGGGATAGCAATCCGCAACTGCAGGCGCGCGGACGGTTCTATCTGGAGCTGCTCGAACGCATGTACGGCCAGCAGGGTGATGCTCGCCGCTATCGGCCTGATCCGGCAACCGGTTTCATCGCCCTGCTTCAGGATGTGCGCGAGCTGCCTTTGGTCCGTGAGAGCTGGAAGCACTTTCTGATTTTCAACCGGTTTGCCCGGCTTAAAGCCGGTGAGGGCGCCGCGATTTACGATCGGCTCATCCGCTTTTGCCAAGATCAGGAATGGACGGGTCCGGAGATGCTTTTTCACCTCTTTCTCGCGGATCTGCACGCTTGCGAGAAGGATACCAGCCAGGCGGCTACTGAACTGGCGATCGCCGGCGTCCCGGATGAAGGGCAATGGCTGGTGAATGCACCCTACGATAACACCAACGGCTTCGCGAAGGTTTTTCCGCCGGAGCGCCGCATCAATTTGAATCCAGCCAGCACCACCCAGGAGGACCAGCCGGCGTGGCAACATCCCCGGGACGGCTGTTGGGACGGTTACATCGATCTGAAAAAGATCTATACCAGATACAACTGGTCGGTGGGCTATGCCTTCATTATGGTGCAATCCCCTGACCGGCGACGGGTGCAGTTTCGCATCGGCACCAACGAGGCAGCGAAACTGTGGCTTAATGGCCGCGAGGTGTGGCGCATGAATTTGGGGCGGGATGCCATCTTTGATAACGATATCGTCGAGGTCGAACTGGAGCCCGGCAACAATCCGGTACTCCTCAAAATCTGCAATCGCATCAATGAATGGGGGTTCTATTTCAGGGTCACCGATGCCGAAGGACGGGGCCTCCCCGATCTCCGTTTTGTTGCTGCCGATCAGCGTTCCGCATAGGAATAAGCGCGCGCCGATCGTCGTTGTTGATACTGAACCCGGATGACCTGAGATCGTTGACCCGGCCCGGCCGTAACTTCGGGGCCGCAGCAATTTTTCCAACGAAAGGAGTGTTTCCATGAGCATCGCCAAAGTCACCGAAATCATTTCCGCCTCGCCAAAGAGCTTCGAGGATGCCATCGAGAAAGGCATTACGCGGGCCAACAAAACCCTGGAAAATGTCACGGGCGCCTGGATCAAGGATCAGAAGATCGATGTCGCGGAGGGAAAGATCGTTCAGTATCGCGTCACCATGCGCATCACCTTTGTGCTGAAGGACTAAGTTGCCGGATGGGCACCATAACCAGGTCGGGATGGACCGCATGAAAAGCTGGCTGCTTTTGGTAGTGGCGTGGGTTATCCCGCTGGCGGCGCAGGAGAGCCGGATTGAAATCCAGGTTGCCTTGGACAGTTCCGGAACTATCCTGGAGATCTCACCCGAGCTGCGTGACCGGGCAGGGCTTTTCCTGGAGGTCGAAAATTTCACGGCCGCACGGCTCTTCCGGAGGGAGGATTCTCTCTTTATCCTGGAGATCGCCTTTCGCCAAGGGGGTGCGCCGGCGCGGCAGCGAACCCTCATGGATGCCACCGCTTTGAAGGCCTTCCGGAGGGAGTTGAGTTCGCGCCTTGCGCAGGTGAGTCAGACTCCGGCATTGAACCAGGAGGGGCGGCCTGGCCTCATCGTCAAGCAGACCCTGATGGGTCTGGGCTTCTATGGCTGGTCGGTGCCGCGGATCCTGCAGATCGAGGGCGAGCGGGAGACGGTCGCCACCTATATGCTCGTCGGCTCCGCCGGCTTCGCCTTGCCCTACTATCTCACCCGAAACCGGCCCGTCACCAAAGCCCAGTCGATGTTAGCCTTCCATGGCGCCACCCGCGGCATTTTTTACGGCGCATTTCTCCATAACCTGCTTGCGCCCGATGCCGAATCGGATGAGAGCCGTTTATTCCTGCCACTGCTCGGAAGCATAGCCGGTTCGAGTCTGGGATTCGTGCTGGCCGGCAAGGGGATGGAGCTGGGCCGGGCGGAACTGCTGGGGGTGATGGGGGATTTCGGCGCGGGGCTGGGGCTGGCGAGCGCCCATATCGCCGGATTATGGGATGATGAGCGGCACAAACCGGCCGCCTCGGCCGTAACCCTGGGGATGAGCGGACTGGGCCTTGCCGCGGGCGCGTGGCTGTCGCAGCGCGAGCACTACACCCGCGGCGACGCCTATGTACTGAGGATGCAGGGGGTACTTGGTGCCCAGATCGGGATGACGGTCGCTGCCGCCCTCGCCGACAAAAAGGAAAAATCCTATTCCGCCGGGGCTATGACCGGCGGCGTGCTGGGGGCCGGAGTGGGCAACTGGCTGCTGCACTATCAGGATTTTGACGAGAATGCAGGCATTTTTATCAGTTGCGCCCAGATTGCCGGCGGGCTGCTGGCAGGGGGTATCACCTATCTGCTGGACAGCCAGGATCATTTCGATCCACTGGTGTACCATTCCACCATTGCACTGGGCAGCCTCGCCGGTCACACCCTGCTCTACCACACCTTCAAATTACGGAAATGAGATGAATAATTCAATCAAATGGCTGGGATGGGTCTCTGTTGTGCTGCTGACCGCCCTCCTGCTGCTGCAGGGCTGTGCCACCACCGGCGGTCCGGCTGCGCCGATCTCTGGGCGCATGCCCCGGGTCGCGCTCGTCCTCGGCGGCGGCGCTTCGCGCGGTTTCGCTCATGTCGGGGTGCTGCGGGTGTTCGAACAGGAAAAGATCCCGATCGACCTGATCGTCGGCACCTCGGTGGGCAGTCTGATCGGTGCGATCTACGCCGCCAACCCGAACAGCTTCGAGCTGGAGTGGCTGGCCTTCGAACTGGAGAAAGACGATATCTTTGACTTTTCCCTGTTCTCTTCCCGGACCGGCCCGGTCAAGGGCGACAAGCTGGCAAAATTCGTTGCCAGCCATGTCAAGGTCAAGACAATCGAGGAAATGCAAATCCCCTTTTATGCGGTGGCCTGCGATCTCAATACCGGTGAACCGGTGGTCTTCGAACGGGGTCCTGCGGAACTGGCGGTCCGCGCCTCCAGCTCGATACCCGGGATCTTTACGCCGTTGAGTTACAACAACCGCTTGCTGGTGGACGGCGGGGTGCTTGGAAGTATTGCGCCGGAGACCGCACGGGCCAAGGGCGCTGATCTCGTCATTGCCGTGAATATCGGCAAGGCGATCACCAACTATGACACCGGAAATGTTGTGTCGATCACGCTCCAGGCCATCGACATCATGGGCAACCGGATCGATCGCTACAAAAACAAGGAAGCCGACATTGTGATCGAGCCGGAGGTGGGCAATGTCGGCACCATGGACTTTTCGAAAAAAAAGGAACTGATGCTGGCCGGCATTGAGGCGGCGCAAAAGGCCGTTCCGGTGATCCGGCAAGCGATCGACAGCTTCCGCGCAACACACCCCCCCCGCTGAGGGTGTGCTCGAACTCCTCTGAAAATCCACCCGAGCCGCTACGAGCCAGGAACAATCTCAACCCACTCAGACGCGGGAATCCCCCGACTTGGATGAATTTTTACAAAGATTCCTTGACAGTTTTCTTGTTTTTGACTATACTTATCTAGACTTGTGTACGTACACAATTGCTTGAGCCTCGTGGTGCAGGATGGCCGTGGAATTCGAGGTTGGCTTAGCTTCTGTGCTGGTCCGCAAGAAAACCGAGCCTCGGTCGGAACGTGACGCATGGCTCCGCAAGGATGCAGTGCCCCAATCGCCTTGCACCGTTGTAGGATGACTCCATTCGAAAGCACGCCTGCATGGCTACCATAAGAGATATCGCCAAGTTGGCCAATGTTTCAATCGGCACGGTAGACCGGGTCCTCCACAAGCGCGGTTTTGTCTCCCCCGAGACTCAGCTTCGCATCGAGGCTGCGATTGATCAGCTTCATTATATCCCCAACATCTACGCCCGCCAGCTCAAATTATCCCGGCACTATCAATTTGGCATTCTAATGCCGGAGTTGCATCAGGACGCTGGTTACTGGGGACAGGCCGCCGCAGGCATGCAGCAGGCGGGTCAAGATCTGGCGGCTTATAAAATCCAACTTAAGTATTTCTTCTTCAGCCGGCTTTCCGAAGATTCGTTTCGCGACGCTTTTTCCCGGTTGCTCGATGATAATCTCGACGGTTTCATGATCGCTCCCGTCTGTCTGAAATACTGCGGTGAAATGATCGCGCACATCCCGCCGGCTATCCCCTATATTTTTTTCGATTCGGATCTCCCTGATACCCGCCGCTTGACCTTCATTGGCCAGGATCCCTTGAAAAGCGGCATTCTCGCCGGCCGGTTGATGAGGATGCTGATTGGCGATAAGGCTGAGATCGCCATCCTGCGCGTCCTGCCCGAGGATTATCACATTAATATGCGAACCGAAGGATTTTGCTGCTATTACACCGGAAACCGGTTCTCCAATCCCATTCACGTTTACGATTGGTACGAAACCGAGGAAGTGGATGAAAGCGCTGTGCTGGTCAACAGGATCCTGCGGGAGCATCCCGTCGAAGGCCTTTTCGTCACCAATGCGATGACCTATCTGCCGGCGCGGCACATCTGTGAGGCCGCAAGGGGCAAAAAGATCCATATCATCGGCTATGACTTGGTCGAGGCAAACCTGGCCGGCCTCAATGATTCGGTCATCGATTTCCTGATCGACCAGTCTCCCTTCCAACAAGGTTATCAGGGCATCCAGATTCTATATCGCAAGGTGGTCTTGAGCGCCGATGTCCATGATAGGATCATGGTTCCTATCAATATTGTGGTTAAGGAGAACGCTGAATATTTCTGGCATGCGCAGGGCAGCGCGTTCTAACTCCGTCTGGGAAAAGTTTGCACGATTACTAATTAATTCCTATATTTCCGTCAGTCGATTGACGGTGGTCGTGGGACGAGCTGAAAAAGAAGAACAGTAACAACACGGAGAGGAGTACATTATGTCCGTTTTACAAGGATTGGACTGGTTCATCATTTTCGCCTATTTTGCTCTGATTCTGGGCCTGGCATGGTGGGTGATGAAACGCCAGAAAAAAACCTCCGACAGCTATTTCCTCGCCGGGCGGTCGCTGGGGTGGTTCATTGTCGGCGCCTCGATTTTCGCCTCTAACATCGGCTCCGAACATCTAGTCGGCCTGGCCGGCTCCGGAGCGACCGACGGTGTGGCGATGGCGCATTACGAACTCCATGCCTGGTGCCTCTTGGTCCTAGGTTGGGTGATGGTGCCCTTTTACATGCGCTCCAAGGTTTACACCATGCCGGAATTTCTCGAGCGTCGGTTCTCGCCCTCGGCGCGGACGTTTCTCTCGGTCGTCTCGCTGGTGGCCTATGTTCTGACCAAAATCGCGGTCGGCATTTTCGCAGGCGGCGTGGTTTTCGGCGTCCTGCTTCCGGAAATGAATCTCTTCGGCCTGGACAGCTTCTGGATCGGCTCGATCCTGGTCGTATTGATCACCGGAATCTACACGGTTCTCGGCGGGATGATGGCAGTGGCCTATACCGAAGCCCTGCAGACGATTATCCTGATCGTCGGCTCGGCGCTCGTAACTGTTTTTGGCTTGCATGCCCTGGGCGGCTGGGAGCAGCTACGGGCGATCGTCGGCGGCGAAATGTTCAACCTCTGGAAGCCGCTGGTGCCGCACGGCATGCAGGGGACCTGGGCGCCGGTGATGGAGACAGGCCGGATGGCCTGGTACTTCAACAACAATTATCCCTGGATCGGCATGCTTTTCTGCGCGCCCATCGTCGGTCTGTGGTACTGGTGCACCGATCAATATATTGTCCAGCGCACCCTGAGCGCACCGAACGAAACCGAGGCGCGCCGTGGTTCGATAGCAGCCTCTTTTTTCAAACTCCTGCCGGTCTTCATTTTCATCATCCCCGGCATCATCGCCTTTGCCTTGGCCAAGAGCGGCATGAATGCCACCCTGCAGTCGGCCATGATGGATGCCAATGGCAACCTGATCCGCGATAACGCCCAGAGTGCCTTTCCTTTGCTGGTAGCGCATATCCTGCCGGTGGGTATCCGCGGAATCGTAGTGGCCGGCCTGCTGGCGGCGCTGATGAGCTCGCTGGCGGGCGCCTTCAACGCCTGCTCGACCCTTTTCACCATGGATTTCTATTCCCGGCTTCGCCCCAATGTCACCCAGGAACGGCTGGTCTGGATCGGTCGTGTAGCGACCGGTGTCATGGTGCTGATCGGTCTGCTCTGGATCCCGGTGATCCGCGGCGGCCGTGGCCTCTATGACTACCTGCAGGGCGTCCAGGGCTATCTGGCGCCGCCGATCTTTGTCGTCTTTTTCCTCGGCGTCTTCAACAAACGGATGAACGCCAAGGGCGCTATGGCGGCCCTGATCACCGGCTTTGCGCTCGGCATCATTCGCCTCGCCGTGGATACCCCGGCCAAACTGATGCACGGTTTTTCTTATGCCAAGGGTTCGTTCCTCTGGATCTTCAACAATATCTATTTTCAGTATTACAGCATCCTGATCGCGATCGTCTGTGCCATCGTGATGTTCAGCGTCAGTTATGCCACAAGCGAGCCTGATTATGCGCGAATCAGCGGCTTGACCTATGGGACGACGACCGTCGACCATCGCAAGGCCTCGCGTTCGAGCTGGGGATGGGGAGATGTGGCAGCCTCCGCCCTGGTGCTTTCCCTGATTCTCTGTGCCTATCTCTATTTCACCGGCTGATCCGGGAGGATACGCATGAATACGGCAAAGGACTGCGTCATCGGGCTGGATTACGGCACAGACTCGGTTCGGGCTCTGGTGGTCCGGGCTTCGGACGGCGCCGAAGTGGCGAGCGAAGTCTTTTATTACCCGCGCTGGAAAAAAGGGCTTTACTGCGATCCTGCGGCAAACCGCTTTCGCCAGCATCCTCTCGATTATATCGAAGGACTCGAAGCGACGGTACGCGGGGCGCTGGCCAAAGCTCCGGAGGGGACAGCGGCGCAAGTGAAGGGTATCTCCGTTGATACCACGGGATCCACGCCCTGCGCGGTTGATCGCCGGGGCGTACCTCTGGCGCTTGATCCGGGCTTTGCAGAAAATCCCAATGCCATGTTCATCCTCTGGAAGGACCACACCGGCATCCGTGAAGCCGAAGAGATCAACCGTCTCGCCAAAAGCTGGGGCGGCGTCGATTATACGCGGTTCGAGGGCGGAATCTATTCCTCGGAATGGTTCTGGTCCAAGATCCTGCATGTGCTGCGCGAAGATGCAGCTGTGCGGGAAGCCGCCTGGTCGTGGGTCGAACACTGTGACTGGATTCCGGCGCTGCTGACCGGGATGACCGATCCGCTGACCTGGAGACGCAGCCGCTGCGCCGCCGGACACAAAGCGATGTGGCATGAATCGTGGGGTGGCTTGCCTTCCGAGGACTTTTTAGTCCGTCTTGATCCCCTGCTCTCCGGCTTGCGCGATCGGCTTTATCGTGATACCTGGACCGGCGATCAGGCCGCGGGGACGCTGACGCCGGAATGGGCGCAACGCCTCGGCTTGCCCGTCGGGGTGACCGTCGGCATCGGGGCCTTTGATGCCCATTTTGGTGCCGTCGGCGCACAGATCGAGCCGCACATGCTGGTAAAGGTGATGGGCACTTCCACCTGTGATATGATCACCACGCCCGAAACTGCGGGTGAGGAACACCTCGTTGCCGGAATTTGCGGGCAGGTTATGGTTCAATCCTGCCCGGGGCAGCTGGGACTCGAAGCCGGTCAGTCCGCTTTTGGGGATATCTACGCCTGGTTCAAACAGGTGTTGATGTGGCCGCTGGAGAACCTCGGTGCGGCGTTTTTTCCCGGAGAGGTCGCAGTGCGCGACACCCTGATCGGCCAGGCGGCTGAGGCCCTGATTCCGGCTCTTTCGGATGCCGCGGCGGCGGTTCCCATCGAAGAATCGGGGGTCATCGCCGTGGACTGGATGAACGGGCGACGGACGCCGGATGCCAATCAGGCCCTCAAGGGGGCTATCGCCGGGCTCAACCTCGGCTCGGATGCACCGCGTATTTTCCGGGCGCTGGTTGAGGCGACCGCCTTCGGCGCCAAGGCCATCGTCGACCGTTTTGTCGAGGAGGGCGTCGCGATCCATGGCGTCATTGGCATCGGCGGCGTGGCCAAGAAATCGCCCTTTATCATGCAAGTCATGGCCGATGTGCTGGATATGCCGATCAAGGTTGCGGCGTCGGAGCAGGCCTGCGCCTTGGGCTCGGCGATGGCGGCGGCGGCCGCGGCTGGGCTCTATCCGGACCTGGAACGGGCGCAAAGGGCGATGGGAAGCGGTTTTGAGACCATCTACACCCCCAACCCTGAAAATGCCGTGAAATACCGGCGGATCTATCAGCGCTATCAAAAGATCTGCCGGTTTATTGAACACGATTTTACTGAATGATCCCTGCCAAGGCTCCCGACCCGGAGCCTTGGCAGAATGCACAATACGCCAGGCAAAAGGAGTACGATAGATGAGAAATGTCCCGAAAATAAAACTGGGTCTTGTTGCGGTGAGTCGTGATTGCTTTCCCATCGAACTCTCGCGTTTACGGCGCGCCAAATTGATCGAGGCTTGCACCGCGTTGAATCTGCCGGTGCTGGAGATACCGACGATCATCGAGAACGAAATCCATGCCCTCCAGGCTCTTGAGGAGCTGCGCAAGAGCGAATGCAACGCCCTGATGATCTACCTGGGCAACTTTGGCCCGGAGGGTCCAACCACCATCCTCGCCCAGCATTTTGACGGACCGGTGATGGTCGCCGCTGCGGCTGAAGAAACCGGCAAGGACCTGTTCGACGGCCGCGGCGATGCCTATTGCGGTATGCTCAACAACTCGTACAATATGGGGCTGCGCAAGCTCCGCCCCTATGTCCCCGAATATCCTGTAGGTACCCCAGATGAAGTGGCGGCAATGATCCAGGAGTTCCTGCCGGTCGCGCGGATTCTCGTCGGCCTGAAGCACCTCAAGATCTTCTCCTTTGGTCCGCGGCCACAGGATTTTCTCGCCTGCAACGCCCCGATCAAGCCGCTCTATGACATCGGCGTCGAGATTATGGAGAACAGTGAACTCGATCTCTATGACATCTGCCAGGCCGCCAAGGACGATCCGATGGTGCCGGAGATCAGCCGCGCCATGGCCGAGGAACTGGGCGAAGGCAATACCTACCCCGGCATGCTCAACAAACTGGCGCAGTACGAAGTGGCCATGCGCCGCTTCATGGACGCCAACCTGGGCGCCAGCCGCTACGGCATCTTTGCCAACAAGTGCTGGCCGGCCTTTGAGAAGTATTTCGGTCATGTGCCCTGCTACATCAATTCCCGCCTCGCCGCCGAGGGCGTGCCCATCGCTTGCGAGGTCGACATTTACGGAGCCCTGAGCGAGTACATCGCCGCCTGCGCGACGCTGCTGCCACCGGTCGTCCTCGACATCAACAACACCGTCCCGAAGGACATGTACGAGGCCCACCGGACCCTCATCGGTGACTATGCCCAGACCGACCTCTTTATGGGGTTCCACTGCGGCAACACCCCCTCCGCCTGTCTGGTCAAGCCCAAGATGAAATATCAGCTCATCATGCACCGTCTCCAGGAACCCGGCAAGGAGCCCGACATCACCCGCGGCACGATCGAAGGCCAGATCATCCCGGGCCATGTCACCATTTTCCGGCTCCAGTCCACGGCCGATACCCAGCTGAAATCCTACATCGCCCAAGGCGAGGTGCTCAACATCGATCCGCAGTCCTTTGGCAGCATCGGTGTCTTTGCGATCCGCGAAATGGGGCGGTTCTATCGCCATGTTCTGATCGAAAAGCGCTATCCGCATCACACGGCGGTGGCGTTCGCCCATGTGGGCAAGGCACTCTTCGCCGCTATGCGCATGCTGGGCGTCGCGGACATCGGCTTTAATCAGCCCCGGGGCAATTATTATCCAACGGAAAATCCCTTTGCCTGAGATGGCGGGATAGTCAAGGAAGGAATCAAGATGAAAAACGCGTTGAAATTCATTATCGTGCTGGCAGCGGCCCTGTTCGTGCTGCTCCCGGCCACCGGCTGCAAAAAAAATACCGAGGTAAAGGAAATGGCGATATCATCGGCTCCCTTTGGCAAGACGACGACTGGCGAAACGGTCGAACTCTATACCCTGAAAAATGCGCAGGGCACCACTGTCAAGATAACCCCCTATGGCGGCATCATCACCTCGATCCTCGTGCCCGACCGCAACGGCAAGATGGGCGACGTGGTGCATGGCTTTGACACCCTGGCCGGCTATACCGACAAGGTGCCCTTCTTCGGCGCATTGATCGGCCGTTATGGCAACCGCATTGCCAAGGGCCGTTTCACCCTCGATGGCCAAACCTACACCCTGGCCTGCAATAACGGCGTCAACCATCTCCACGGCGGGATCAAGGGCTTCGACAAGGTGCTCTGGACTGCCGCTCCCATCAAACCGGGCGTGCCCAGCCTAACCTTGACCTATCTGAGCAAGGATGGTGAGGAAGGCTATCCTGGCAACCTCTCCGTGACGGTGACCTATACCCTGACCGACGACAATCAGCTGGTGATCGACTATCGGGCCAGCACCGATAAAAAGACCATCGTCAATCTCACCAACCACACCTATTTCAACCTCGCCGGCACGGGCACCATCCTCGATCACGAGGTCCGGATCGATGCCGACCTCTATACGCCGGTGGATGCCGGTCTGATTCCCACCGGGGAGCTGGCGCCTGTCGCCGGCACCCCTTTCGATTTCCGCACCCCCACGGCCATCGGCGCCCGCATTAACGCCGACAACGAGCAGCTCAAGCTGGGCGGCGGCTACGATCACAACTGGGTCCTCAACGGCGCCATGGGCACACTGCGCAAGGTGGCTGAGGTCTATGAACGTACCACGGGCCGGGTTCTCGAGGTCCTTACCGTTGAGCCGGGCATGCAATTTTACACCGGCAATTTTCTCGACGGCACCCTGACCGGCAAGGGCGGCCAGGTCTACGCCTATCGGAGTGGATTCTGTATGGAGACCCAGCATTATCCGGATTCGCCCAATCACCCGGACTTTCCGACTACGGTGCTGAATCCCGGCGAAACCTACCAGACGCAGACCATCTACAAGTTCTCAGTGCGTTGAGGAAGGCCTTTTCTCAGCAAACCAGGGATAGACGGCCGGCAGGACGATCAAGGTCAGTAGGGTCGAGGTGATCAACCCGCCTACGACCACGATGGCCAGAGGTTTCTGGATCTCACTGCCGGTCCCTGTTGCAAAAAGCATCGGAATCAGGCTGAAAATGGCGATGGAGGCGGTCATGAGCACCGGGCGCAGCCGGTCACGGGCGCCCTGCCGGATCGCCTCCGCCAGCGCCATTCCCTCCCCATACAGCTGGTCGATGTGGGAGACCAGCACCAGACCATTCAGCACCGCCACCCCGAAAAGCACAATGAATCCGATCGAGGCCGGGACGGAGAGATACTGCCCCGAAAGAAAGAGCGCTACAACGCCGCCGATGAGCGCGAAAGGAAGAATGGCCATGATCAGCAGCACCAGCCGGAACGAGCGCAGGCTGATGAAGAGCAGGAGAAAGATCGCGCCCGTGGCCAGGGGCCAGATCAGCAGCAACCGGTTCATCGCCCGCCGCTGATTCGCGAACTGTCCACCCCATTGGAGATAATAGCCGGGTGGCAGCGCGACTTTCTTTTTGATCACCCGCGCCGCCTCATCGACAAATCCGCCCATATCTCTTCCCGTCACATTCATTTCGATACCGATGCGACGCAGGCCGTTCTCGCGGCTGATCTGTGCTGGACCCTCGGTCAGGGTGATCTCCGCCAGCTGCGCCAGCGGGATGTCCGCGCCCTCCGGCGAACGGACGAGGATATTGCCGATCAGATCCGGCGTGTCCCGCCGTCCCTCGGGGAGGCGCACGACAATATCGAAACTCCGGCTCTCTTCATACAGGGTTGAGGCGGATTTTCCTGCAATCGCGGTCTCGATGACATCCTGCACCTCGCTGATGTTGATCCCGTAGCGCGCGATGCGCGCGCGATCGATGGCGATCGTCAGGTATGGCTGACCGGAGATCTTTTCGACCTGAAGGTCGGTCGTGCCTTGCAGCGACGCTACTGCCCGGGCGATCTCATCCGCCTTGCTCTTGAGGAGCTCCAGATCCTCGCCGAACAGTTTGATGATCAGCTGCGCCCGGGTGCCGGCCACGATCTCGTCGATGCGGCACTGGATCGGTTGGCTGAAGCCGAAGGCGATGCCGGGGATGGTCTCGATCGCCGCGCGCATTTCCGCGGTCAGCTCTTCGCGGCTGACATCCCGCGGCCACTCGCGTTTAGGCTTGAGGATGCCGACGTAACCGGTCTTGTCCACCCCGCGCGCGTCGAGGGCCACGCCAGTCTGGCCGATCCGGCCGACTACCGTTCCTAGTTCGGGGAACGCTTTCAGTTTCTCACCGACCATGCGGTTGACCTCGATCGCCTTGTCAAGCGAGACACCCGGCAGCAGGGCCACATCCATGTCAAAGGCCCCTTCATCCATGATCGGGATGAACTCGGTCCCGAGCAAAGGAATGAGCAGCAGCGAGGCCGTCAGCAGCGCCACCGCTGTGCCAGCAACAAGTCTGGGCTTGCTTGTGCTCCAGGCGAGGAGGCGGCGGTAGAAGCGGTTGGCTTGCGCCATCACGGGGCTCTCCTTCTCCGGCCGCACCCGGAGCAAGAGCCCGCACAGGACCGGGATGACAAAGATCGAGAGCAGCAGCGAGGCCAGCAGCGCAATCACCACCGTGAGCGCCAGCGGCGTGAACATCTTGCCCTCGATCCCCTCCAGAGCCAGGATCGGCACAAAGGTGATGGTGATGATCAGTTCGCCAAAGATGCTGGGCTTGCGCACCTCCAGTACCGATTGTAGGACGACCGCGAACCTGGACTGAGTGTCGACGCCCGGGCGGCTGAGATGACGCTGAACGTTCTCGACCTGGATGATGGTCGCGTCGATGATCATGCCGATCGAAATGGCCAGTCCGCCCAGGGACATCAGATTGGCATCCAGCCCGATGTATTTCATTGCGATGAAGGTCAAGAGCAGCGAGAGCGGCAGGGCGAGCAGCACGACCAGTGAACCGCGCAGGCTGCGCAACAGGAGAAAGAGGATGACCATGACCAGCACGGCCCCTTCGACTAGGGCGCGGGTGACGGTGCCGACGCTGGCCGTGACGATGTCGGAGCGGTCGTAATAGGGGACGATGCGGATGCCCTTGGGCAAAATGCCGCCGCTGTTGATCTCGGCCACCTTGGCCTTAACGCGGCGCACCACCTCGCGGCTGTTCTCGCCGCGCAGCATCATGACGATTCCGCCCACGGTCTCCTGCCCGCCGTTGATCAGAGCGGCTCCCTGGCGGGTCGCGACGCCGATCCGTACCTCCGCGACTTCACGCAGATATATAGGCGTCCCCATCCGCGCCTTCAGGACGATATCGCCGATATCGGCGGTCGTTCCAATCAGTCCGACACTGCGGACGATGTATTGTGTGGCATACTTCTCGATGATGCTGCCGCCCGCGTTCTGATTGTTGTTTTCTATGGCTGCAAAAACATCGGCGATGGTGAGACCATACTTGACCAGCAATTCCGGCTGGACGATCACCTGGTACTGCTTGAAGTATCCGCCATAGGAGTTGATCTCGTTGACCCCGGGCACGCTCTTGAGCAGGGGGTTGATCACCCACTCCTCCAGCGTCCTCAGCTCGGTCAGATACGCCTTTTGCGCCGCCGGCTCCTGCGGTATCGGTCCCTCCAGAGTGAACTGATAGATCTCGCCCATCACCGTAGCGATCGGGCCCATGGAAATCTCGACACCGGGCGGCACGGCCTCCCGCGCCTCGGTGAGCCGTTCGAAAACCAACTGCCTGGCGAAATAGATATCGACATCATCCTCAAAAATGATGGTGACGATCGAGAGCCCGAATTTGGTCACCGAGCGCAGTTCCTTGACCTTGGGGATGCCGCGCATCGCCATCTCCACCGGGAAGGTGACTGATCGCTCGATCTCGACCGCGGAGAGGCCATCGGCGTGGCTGACGACTTCGACCTGGTTGTTGGTGACATCGGGGAAAGCATCGATCGGCAGGGTTATGGCGGCGTAGAGGCCGAACCCGGTGATCAGCAGGGCAAGGAGGATCGCCATCCCCCGCCGCTGCAGCGCCAGCGTGATGATGCGCTCAAGCATGGTTACTCTTCCTCCGCGAATTCACCTTTTTTCCATTCCGATTTCAGATAAAAGCTGCCCTTGCCGGCCACTCGTTCGCCGGCCTGCAAGCCGCGGAGGATCTCGACGGCCTCACCGCTGCTGATGCCGGGTTCGACCTGCAGCAACTCGAAGGTGGTGTCATCGCGGGCGACGAAGAGAAACGTGGCCCCCTGTTCGCGCAGCAGGGATTCGGCCGGGACTACCAGACCCTTATGGGCGGTGTGCACCGGGATGGTCATTTCGGCGAACATCCCGCTTTTCAACCGCAGGTCCGGATTGCGGATTTCCGCCCGGATCTGCACGCTGCGCGTTTGTGGATCGACGACCGCGCCGATGTAGGTGATCCGTCCGGTGAAGCGTTCACCAGGGTAGGCGGTCGTGGTGATGGTCACCTCCGGCTTGCCGGCAAGGCCGGCGATGTCTTTCTCGAAGAGATGGCCATCGGCCCAGAGCACGGCATTGTTGAGCACGCGGAAGGCAGTGGCCGCTTCGTCGACCGGCTGGCCGATGACTACATTGCGCTCGACGATGGTGCCGTCGATCGGGGAGCGAATGACGAGGGTGCCGGCGGTGTGGTCGGTGCCGGGGTTATTCTCGCTGCTGCCGAGCACCTCGGCATCGCTCAATCCTGCCGAGTGAATGCGCCGGTCTTCCGCCTCGAATCCGGCGAGGGCCTGATCATAGGCGGCCTGCGCCTCCTGGAGCGATTTTCGGCTGCCAATATTCTCGCCGGCCAGGATTTTTTGCCGTTCGAGATTTGCGGCGGCAAAATCATGCTGCGCTTTGGCCTGGATATAGCGGGCCTTGATCTCGCCGATCTCAAGTCCCTCGATCTCCATCAGCGGCTCGCCCTTGCGGACATGATCGCCGAGGCGGACGAAGACCCGGCTAACGCGCCCGGGCACGAGGGTCCCGACCAGGGCTTCGAAATCCTGGCTGGCGGTCAGCACCGCGGGTGCGGTGACGCTCCCGGCGATGAGGCTTTCCCGCACCTCCACCACCTCCAGGCCGATCTCACGGATCGATGCCGGATGCAGGATGACGCGGTTGGCAGGCGTAGACTGCTCCACCGCTTTGGCCGGGTTCACCGCTTCCCCCTGCTCCGCGCCGCCCTTGTTTTCACTATCGCAGCCGGCGAGGAAGAGCAGCCCGAGAGCTGCGATGCTCAAAATACCTGTTCTCATTCTAGTCCTCGAAGAGTTGGATGCCTGCCGGAACGGTGCCGGTGAGTTCATTGAGTGCGATGGCCGCCCGGTGATAGCCGAGCAGGGCATCGATATAGCCGGCCTTGACCCCGGCCAACGTCTGTCGGGACTGCAGCAGCTCAAGGTAGCCGATCTCGCCGGCGTCATAACTGACCACCGCTGTGCGGCAAATTTCCTCGGCCTGAGGCAGTAGTTCAGCCTGGTAGAGCCTGACCTGCCGCTCCTGATTGGCCAGTTCGAGCCAGGCAGTACGCAGCCGGGTGATCAAGGCATTCCGCGTCGCGGCTTGCGCGAATTCTCCGCTGCGCAGTTCCGCCGCGGCCTCCTGAATGCGGCCGCGCTGGTCGAACATGAACCAGAGCGGCAGCGAGGCGCTGAATGTGGCCCCGTAATAGTCGTTGCCGCCGCCCTCCAGGGCCTGCCGCGACCAGGCCAGCCGGAATCCGGGCAGCAGCGATGACCAGGAAAGGCTCCGTTTGCTGTGCAGGGCGCCGACGTTGATCGCCGCCAGCCGCAATTCAGGATTCTGCCGTTGTGCGGCCGCCTCGATCCCTTCGAGGGTCAGGCTTGCCGGTGTAAAGGCCAGACTGTCGCTCAGTATCCGATCGCCGCTGCGGCCCTCCTGCCCCAGGAGTAGAAGAAGTTGCGCCAGTGCGGCGCTGCGGTCATTATGGGCCGTTTCCAGGCTATTCTGCGCCTGCGTGCGCTGCACTTCGGCGGTCATCTTTTCCAGAAGACTCCCCTCCCCGGCCTCCTGCCGAACAGCCGCCTTGCGGCTGAACTCCCCGGCCAACTCGTAATTCGCTTGTGCGATCGCCAGCTGTGCTTCGCATGCTTTGACCTCCCAATAGCGGCGCTGTACCTCGGCGAGCAGGGCCAGCGCATTGCGGCGGAGCTCCATGTCGGCGGTGGCAGTTTCCGCATGCAAGATCCGGCCGCGCAGCAAGTAGACGGCCGGAAAGTCGATCTCCTGCGCCACCTCGAAGGCACGCTCGCCGAAACTGGCCAGGGATTTGTTGCGCGGCACATATTCATAGCTGAAGGAGAGTTCGGGCTGCGGCAGTGCAATGCCGCTCCAAAAGCGTCCGGCGGCCGCATGGCGCACCTGCCGCGCCTGTTGCAGCTCGGGATTGCAGCGGAGCGCCAGGTTCATCGCCTGCTCCAGGCTGATTACCTCCTGGGCGCTGGCCACGCCAATGCAAATTAAAAGAAAACAGAGTATCTTTTTCATACCGGTTCCTGATGAAGTGGACGGTTTGCTCCCTTGACGGGATGACGCAGGGAAAGGGTATGGAGGGACGTTAGATGCGCAGCGGGTGCTCGCAGAGAGGGAGGTTCATCCCGGGGGAGGGCTGGAGTAACCCTCCACAGACGATTTCAGCGGGGCATTCGGCACCAAGGCTTGTGCAGGAAGAGAGGGTCAGGGAGAGCCCGATCCACTGAATTCGGCTGAACTTCTGCAGGGAGTCAGGCCAGGCGACGCGGGCGGCTTTAACCAGCTGGCAATAGTCATGGGCCGTGTGATGATCGGTTTGTCCGCAATGCTCCAGGTGCAGCTCGCTATGGCAAAAGAGCAAACAAAAGCCGGCGAGCAACAAGAGGGTAGGTATTTGCGGCAGCCTGGACATGGTGGACATACCTTTTCAGGGATGGGCCGGAAAGGAATTAGGGATAATGATAAGGATTCTCCTGCAAAGATGCAAGTAAAAACGCGGTGCTGTATTTTACAGCGTGGTTGGCGCTGCAAAAAATGTTTGTGATTGACAGCTAATATTGATAAATTAATGCTAATTTTAAAGATGAATTGGCGGGACCTGGGTTCCCGGCCGGGCGCAGAAGTTCTATAAAAGGGCCAAACTGCGTTATCAATCAACCATGTATAAAGGAGAGATATGAAAAGATTCACCGCATTTTTCCTCCTGCTCTTCATGCTGGTACTGTACACCCTTCCGGTCCTGGCCAGTGAGGCGGATCTGGCCATCCCCGATCTGCACAAGGGTGCACCCTATACCAAGCTGGGCGGGATCACCCCCTGGAACCTGCTATTCTATGGCGCTCTGGTGATCACCGGAACTCTCGGCATCAGTCTTTACCTGCGCCACCAGATCAAAGGCCTCCAGGTGCATTCGTCCATGGCGAGAGTAGCCGAGACCATTTTTCAGACCTGCCGCACCTACCTGATCCAGCAGGGCAAATTCCTGATGATGCTCTTCACCTTCATCGCCACGGCCATGCTCTTTTATTTCCTGGTCCTCAAAGGTGAGACGCTGACTACGCTGCTGCTGGTTCTGCTCTTTGCGGTCATCGGCATCGGCGGTTCCTATGCGGTCGCCTGGTACGGCATCCGTATCAATACCTTCGCCAACTCGCGCACCGCCTTCGCCTCACTGCGCGGCAAGCCCTGGGATGTCGTCAATATCCCGCTGCGCGCCGGCATGAGCGTCGGACTTTTCCTGATCTCCCTCGAGCTGGTGATGATGGTGGTCATCCTCCTCTTTGTGCCGCGCAATATTGTCGGATACTGCTTCCTTGGTTTCGCCATCGGCGAATCCCTCGGCGCCTCGGCCCTGCGTATCGCCGGCGGCATCTTCACCAAGATCGCCGATATTGGCTCGGACCTGATGAAGATCGTCTTCAAGGTCAAGGAAGATGACCCGCGCAATCCCGGCGTCATTGCCGACTGCACTGGCGACAATGCCGGCGACAGTGTCGGCCCGACCGCCGACGGTTTCGAGACCTACGGCGTCACCGGCGTCGCCCTGATCTCCTTTATCACCCTGGCGGTGATGAGCCCCAGCATTGAGGTCAAGGAGGCCATCCAGGGTAAACTGATCGTCTGGATCTTCGCCATGCGCTTTTTGATGGATTTCTGTTCGGGACTCTCCTATTTTGTCAATCAAGCGATCTCCACAGCCAAGTACAAAGGCAAGAAAGAGTTCGATTTTGAAGAGCCGCTGATGCGCCTGATCTGGATTGCCGCCAGCCTCTGCATCACCACCTCGTTTGTCATGAGCTACCTGCTGATCGGCGATCTCCAGGTGATCAAGGACGGTATCATGACCCCCATGCCCCATGTCTGGTGGCAGCTGGCCCTGATCATCAGCTGCGGCACCCTGGCCGCCGTGCTGATCCCCGAGTTCACCAAAATCTTCACCAGCTCCAAATCCAAGCATGTCAACGAAATCGTCACCGCCTCCCGCGAAGGAGGCGCCTCGCTGACAATTCTCTCCGGCATCGTCGCTGGCAATTTCAGCGCCTTTTACAAGGGCATGCTGATCACCGGCCTGATGGCCATCGCCACCCTCACCAGCCACTATATCCCGCTGGAGGTGATCAATTATCCCTCGATCTTCGCCTTCGGCCTGGTCGCTTTCGGCTTTCTCTGTATGGGGCCGGTCAACATCGCCGTCGACAGCTACGGCCCGGTGACCGACAACGCCCAGTCGATCTTTGAGCTGGCGCAGACCGAGAGCATCCCCGGCGTTAAGGAAGAGATCAAGAAGGAGTACGGTTTCGAGCCCAATTTTGAAGAGGGCAAGCACTATCTCGAGGCCAATGACTCCGCCGGCAATACCTTCAAGGCGACCGCCAAGCCGGTGCTGATCGGTACTGCGGTGGTGGGCGCAACGACGATGATCTTTTCGATCATCCTGCTGCTGCAGAGCAAGAACATGCTGCACGTGTCGCTGACGGATGCACCGATCCTGCTCGGCTTGATCACCGGCGGCTCGGTGATCTACTGGTTCAGCGGCGCCTCGATGCAGGCGGTCACCACCGGTGCCTACCGTGCGGTGGAGTTCATCAAGCGCAACATGGATCTGAGCAAGTCCGAGGCGGACATCGAGGATTCCAAGACGGTGGTCAAGATCTGCACCCAGTATGCTCAAAAGGGCATGTGGAACATCTTCATTGCTCTGATGTCGCTGACCTTGGCCTTCGCGTTTGTGAATCCCAACTTTTTTGTCGCCTATCTGATCTCCATCGCCTGCTTCGGTCTTTTCCAGGCCATCTATATGGCCAATACCGGCGGCGCCTGGGACAATGCCAAAAAACTGGTCGAGGTCGATCTCGGCGAGAAGAACACGCCGCTGCATGCCGCGACGGTCATCGGCGATACGGTCGGGGACCCCTTCAAAGACACCTCTTCGGTCTCGCTGAATCCGATCATCAAATTCTCGACTCTCTTCGGCCTGTTGGCCACCGAGATCGCCATCGAGATGGCCGCACACGCCAACACCACCGGCGGCACCAATTACGCGCCCTACATCGCCCTGCCGATCTTTATCATCGGCCTGGTCTTCGTCTGGCGCTCGTTCTACAAGATGCGTATTCCGCTCGAAGCCGTCTGACCGTTAGTCCAGGTAGTCCCCAAAAGGGAACGCCCGCAAGGCGTTCCCTTTTTTGTATGTTTGGCCTGTTGGGTTTTACAACGATGTGCGTATAATATTCTCATTACCGCTTGTAATTCAGCCGCCGAATGAGTATACTGCTTTGAACAGGGTCAAACCGTCCAAGCAATCAAATGGACTTTTTCAGGAGATCGCGTGTATGGTAGGAAGATGGATGCTGGTCACGGCCGGATTAGGGTTGTTGTTCGGTTTGAGGTGCGGTACTTCGCCCACTGAAGCCAACAAGGCGATCCCGGACACCGCTCAGTATGTGGTTTTCGCCTGGAACGATCTGGGCATGCACTGCCTCAATCCCCAGTATGATCAGGCGGTGATTCTACCGCCCTATAACACCGTCTGGGCTCAGGTGATCAGACGCGGCAATCCGCCGCAGATCGTCACCACCGGCCTGACCGCGCAGTACCGGATCATCGATAACACGCATTCCTATAGCAAGCGCAGCTTCGGCCAGTTCTGGGACAACGCCAAAAAGCTATTCGGCCTGGATCTACAGCAGGACAAGGGCTTGAACCTCGTCGATCCCGATTTGCACAACGGACTGGCCGGGGAGATGGTGGACCGGAACGATCATTTCGAAGTGGACGGCATCCCGCTGACCCCCGTCGATGATGGCGGCGTCTGGAATCCTTTTCAGGTGGCTGAAATAACGGTCAAGAACGCGGGTGGTACGGTGGTCGCGCAAACCCGCACCACCACGCCCACGTCCGATGAGATCAACTGTGCCAAATGTCATGGTTCTAATGCCTTTGCCGATATTCTGAAGAAGCATGACAGCTTGCATGGTACAACGCTGCAAAACAGCAAGCCGGTCCTGTGTGCTCGCTGCCATACCAGTCCCGCGCTCGGTATGGTTTCGTCCTCCGGCAATTATTTGTCAAAAACCATCCACAAGTCGCATGCCACCCGCGGCGCCGCCTGCTACGACTGCCATCCCGGAGAGAAAACCTCCTGCAACCGCAGCAAGGCGCACACCATGGCGGACGGTAACTGCACCAGTTGTCATGGTGACATGAACAATGTAGCCAACACCATCGCGACCGGCCGGATTCCCTGGGTTAATGAACCCAAATGCGCCACCTGCCATGCCGGCGTGCCGCAGGTGGATACCGGCACCACCCTCTATCGCAATGCCATGGGTCATGGTAATGTCTACTGCGCGAGCTGCCATTCAAGTCCCCATGCCATGGTGCCTTCAACCCAGGCATCGGACAATTACCAGGCCATGCAATACCAGGGCAAGGCCAAGACCATCGGCAGCTGCGGTGTTTGTCATCAGGGGTCCAAGGGAGAATCTGGCGATATCGGCGAGTTCGGCGGGAAACACGGCGGCGCGAATCCGGACCAGAAAACCGCCTGCAACATCTGCCATACTGCGACGCCATCAGAGACGACCAAGTGGCCGCATAAATATCAGTGGAAGAACCGGTAAAATAAAAAAAGGGATGTCTTTTCCAGACATCCCTCTCAGGATTCAGGCAGGGATGCTGCTGCGGAATGAACTCCGAGCAGCATCCTTTTTTATGGGTGCCAGGGCACCGGCATGCGGTTAGCTTCCCGCCTAGAAAGCAAAATCCAAAGCCAGGGCCCCGAGGTTTTCCTTCACCTTGCGCAGCTCCCCCGTCTGCCGGTGCTGGAATTCCGCATGCAGGGAGACATTGACCGCCGACCAGTCGCCGAGGTAGTAGCGCGTCAGCAGGGCGATGGTATTCACCTTGTTTGCGAGGTTGTAATCGGGCGGTTCTACCCAGTTGTAGAGCGCGGAGGCCACCAGACGATTGTTGGCCAGTCCCGCCCAATCCAGCTGCACCAGGCCGCCGCTGTATTTGAAGGCCTGGGTGTGGTCGAGCGCATTGAGCTTTTTATCATCCTGGCCGAGCATGTAGAGCGCCTGGAGATTCAGGGTCTGCCAGTTCAAGCTGGCATCCACGCCGAAGCGGTAAAAAGCCGCATTATCACTCCCAGCCGTCTCGCCTGTTGGTGCGATCAGGCTGTTGGTGATTTTGGCGGGCTGCCAGCCGTAGTAGCCGAACAGTCCGATGCGCTGGCCGGCGCTCTGGCCGTCTCCCTTGCCGAAGGTCTGCGAGAGCGCGCCGTAGAGGTCTTTGGCGGTGTTGTTATCGGGATTGGCGCCCGTCCCGTTGAGCAGGCCGAGACTGTATTTGAGGCCGCTGCGGAAATGGCCGGAAGCCTCCATGCCGATCTGGTTGTCGTCAAAATTGTAGCTCTGGAAGGGCGCAGTGAAGGCGTAAACCTCGTACGGCGTGAAGAGCTGGTACTTGCGTTTCGAGCTGAAAGGGTGGTACCCCGGCTCGAATTTCCCGACGCGGAAGTTTAGGACATCCTGGATGACATTGCTGAAAACCAGGTTGACCGCCTCGAGTGCGCCCATTTGGCCGGGATTGGCGCCATTCTCCGGACCCTGCCAGCTCCCTGCCGGCTCATCGATGCGCGGGGTGTAGATGAGCAGGAAAGAGACGTCCTTGTGCAGCATCCCGGCGGCCAGCAGATCGAAGCCAAAGATATTGAAGCCGCTGGTCGTGCCATCCGGGCCGTCATAGAGGGTCACGCCGGTCATGGCCCGTAGGGCGATGGGTGGCGGGGTTTCAAAGATGTTTTTTTCGCCGCCAACCTGCCCGGGAATTTGATAGCCGTTGTCACGGTAGCGCTGGCCGAAATCGTTCAGCTTGGCGAAAGCGGTATGGCACATGTTGCAGTTAAAGCCATACTTCTTAGCAAAGGCCGGGATGGCGCTCCCTTCGCCGGGGATCAGAAAGAGGCTCGCCAGGAGAATCAGGAACCATTTTATTCGCAGCATAGGGATCTCCTTCTATTTGGGCATTTCAGCAGCAGCCGGGGGCTTGACCGCGGCCACTTCCGGATTCGTGCTGTTCATAGCCCGGGCCATGAAGGCGACCAGGGCTTTCTTTTCATGCTGCGTCAGACCGAGGGGCACCAACAGCGGATCGAGGGTGGCAGAACGGACATCGCCGCCGCGATTGTAGAACTCGACCAGACTTTCAAGGGATTTCTCCGAGCCATCGTGCAGATAGGGCGGCCGGCGGGCGGCATCACGCACGGTCGGCGTTTTAAAGGCCCCTTTGTCCTGTTTATTTTTGGTGATCTCGTAACGGCCGAGGTCCTCCTTGCCTGAGGCGGCCGGTTTAACACCGAGATTGTGAAACCGGCCATCGGTGAAATTCCCGCCCCAATGGCAGGCGGTGCAGTGTCCCTTACCATTAAAGACCGCAAGACCCTCCTTTTCCAAAGGGGTCAGGGCGCTGTCGTCGCCGCGGACATAGCGGTCGAAAGGCGAATCGGTGGTCACAACCGTCCGCTCATAAGCGGCGATGGCCTGGGCGATCTGGTCGAGAGTGATGTGGTCGGTTCCGAAGACCGTCTTGAACTCCTCGACGTAGCCGGGGATATGATCCACGGTGCGAATCATCACCTCATGGGTATTGCCCATCTCAACGGGATTGGCGATGGGACCCTTTGCCTGCTCCTCGAGGCTGGGTGCGCGGCCATCCCAGAACTGGAGGGGAAGATAGGCGGCATTGGAAACGGGGGGCGCACGGCGGCCGCCGCGCTGCCCGTTGATGCCCAGGCTGGTTGGCCCCTCATCCGACCATCCTAGAGCGGGATTGTGGCACGTGGCGCAGCTGATGGTGTTGTCCTGCGACAGCCGGGTGTCAAAATAGAGCTGTTTACCCAACTGGATCTTCAGGGCCGTCTGGGGATTATCGGGCGGCACCACCACCGGCGGCAAGGGGGCAATTTTTTGCGGGCCGAGGACGTGAATGTTGAGGGCGGTGAGAGGCGGAACGACTTGCTCCTGGGCGAGGAGCAGCACGGGAAGGATCAGGAAGATACAGATGACAAGCCACATGCTTCGTGTCATGATTTCCTCCTTTGTTTAAGTACTTAAGTATAAGGTATATTTATTAATAATCAAAATAAATATTAAAATTAATAGGGGTTTGCCGTACCAGTCCATAGACGTTATTGTACTATCTATTCGGTCCGCGACCTTGTGGAGGCGGTTATCTATCCAGGTTCATGTCCTCAAAGGCGGCCGGATCGCTGAAAGGTTCCAGGTGGGTAAAAATATAGATACCAGGAACGGCTTCCCGAATCCTTCGATCCATCTCCTCCAGCAGCTGATGCCCCTGCTGAACGGTCCATAAGGCAGGAACCAGAATATGGACGGAGACGAACTTGCGTGCGCCCGCCTCACGCGTCCAGAGCGCATGATACTGTACCTCCTTATCAGCATAACTATCGAGGATTTGCCTGACCAGCGCCTGTTCGCTCTCCGCTAGTGCGGTGTCCATCAATCCCAGCGCCGAACGGCGCAGCAGCTGGATGCCGGTCCAGATGATATTGGCGGCCACGATCAAGGCGATAATGGGATCCAGACGTACCCAGCCGGTGAGTGCTACAGCGGTGATGGCGGCCAGCACACCCGCGGAGGTCCAGACATCGGTCAAGAGATGACGGGCATCGGCCTCGAGGGTAATGGAGTGGTGTTTTTTCCCGGCGGCCAGGAGGATGCGAGCGACTGCAAAATTGACCGTGGATGCGGCCAGGGAGACCACTAGACCAAGGCCCATTTGCTCCAGCGGCTGCGGTGCGAGGAGACGGGGCACCGCCGTCCAGCCGATCATACCCGCGGCCAGCAGGATCAGGGCCCCCTCCATGCCGCTCGCAAAGTATTCCGCCTTGGAGTGGCCAAAAGCATGCAATTCGTCCGGAGGCCGGGACGCGACGGTCAGCATGGCGAGGGCCATAAAGGCCGCCGCCAGATTGACCAGGGATTCCATGGCATCCGACAACAGACCGACCGATCCTGTCAGCAGGTAGGCGGTCACCTTGAGCGAGATCGTCAGAACGGCCGCGGCAATGGAGAGCCAGGCGTACCGGGTCAAGGATGGATTGGATTTCATTCGTTCTCCAGGATTTTTAACAACGTCGGCAGCACCGCCGGCCGTTCATGAAAACCTGCTGCAGGGTATAAGTCCTGCCATATGCGGCCTGGTATTCGGGCGGCATCTGCACCCCCTTTCTTCCCCGTTATTGCACCTCCTTGAGCGTGCTGCAGAGATCATACCGGCCAGGGGATAGAGGCCGAGCAGGAGGAACAGAATCTTTTTAGCCATGGCAATGACCGTCGTGAGGTGAGAATCAGGAGAAATAGGGCTGGGGTGCAGAGGATGTGGTATTCATAGACATTCGGTTTTTGGCTTTATGACTGAAAAAATAACGATTCGGCCGGCGATATGCAAGGGAAAACTCCTGAATACAGGTGACAATGCGGTATAGGTGCTATTCCACTTGACATTTGCTGTGCAAATGGTTATTATCATGCCATTGACTGACCATTAAAAGGAATCATCTGGTATTTATTTGCAAATCGGAGATGCGAACATGCCAAGAGATAACATGGCCCGGCGGCAGTTTCTCAGAAGTGGATCCCTCGGCCTGCTGCTGGCCGGTCTAGGGGTGCCCGCCGCAAGCTCCAGGGCGGCGGACAAGAAGAAAAAAAAGATCCCCAAGCGCGTCCTGGGGCGCACCGGCCTTAAAATCCCCATCCTCAGCTTTGGGGTGATGAATTCGGACAGCCCGGATCTGATCAAAAGGGCCCTCGACAGTGGTATCACTCATCTCGATACCGCGAACGGCTACCTCCGCGGCAACAGCGAAAAATCGATCGGCGCCGTTCTCAAGGAACGCGGGGGCCGCGACAAAGTGATCATTTCCACCAAAATCTGGCTGGCGCGCGATTTCCAGAAAGGCCTCTTCACCACGGAAAACGGCAGCTGGGCCCCTGGAGCCACGCCCGAGAACTTTGCCCGGCTGCTCGAGGCCAGCCTGGACCGTCTGCAAAGCGACTATGTCGACATCCTCTATATTCACGCCTGCGACAACGCGCAGATGGTGAACTATGAGCCCCTGATGCAGGCCGCACTCGCCGCGCAAAAAGCCGGTAAGGCGCGCTTCATCGGCGTCAGCTGTCATGCCCTGGTGCCGGAGGTGGTGCACGCCGCTGTCGATGCCAAAATCTACGACGTTGCGGAGATCGCGTTTAATGTCTGGCGCGAGGATAAAGAGGAGATCCGGAAAGCCCTGGCTTACGCCAGAGAACACAGACTGGGCATCGTCGCCATGAAAACCCAAGGCGGCAATCCACGGGAGGGTGCCGCAGCCGTCAATCACGCAGCCGCACTCAAATGGGTGCTGCAGCACAAGGAGGTTACCACCGCCATCCCCGGCATGACCACCTTTGATCAGCTGGATCTCAATCTTGCCAGCGTCACTGATCTCGACTTTACCGGGGAAGAAAAAAGTTATCTGCAGCTGGGCGCACTCGAGAGGGGACACCTTTGCCAGGGCTGCCGCTCGTGCGTGTCCGGCTGCCCGCACGGCGTCGAAATCCCCAGTCTGATGCGCGCTGGCATGTACGCCGCCGGTTACGGCAACCTCAGTCAGGCGGAATGGACGCTGGCGGCCCTGCCGGAATCCATCGGCCTGAAGAGGTGCCGGAATTGTTCGGGCTGTACCGCATCCTGCACCCACGGCCTCGATATCGGTAGGCAGGTCGCCGAGTTGAAACATCAATTCCCCTTCATAGCCTGAGCCGGCTGCGCAGGGATGAAGCTACACTTTTTATTAACGGACAGGATCAAGGAACATGGGTCTTTGTAATAACCGGCTGCACTCGGCCGTGATCACGCTGGTTCTCCTCTATGCTGCCGCCGGCGCCCAGGAGAATGCGGACTCGTCTCTCATCAGCCTGCTGCCGAGGGACGGGGATCTGCCCACCTGGCGGCAGACCTCGGCACCGCGCTTCTTCGGGCGCGACAATCTCTTCGAGTACATCGACGGCGCGGCCGATCTTTATCTGCAGTATGGCTTCCGCCGGGTGCTGACCACCGACTATGCCGTCGGCCCGGACTCCAATTCGGTAACGGTCGAGATCTATGGCATGAAGAGCCCCCTGCATGCCTTTGCCATCTATGCCGCCGAACGCTCTCCCGATGAAACGCCGGTCGCCATCGGCGTCGAAGGCTACCAGAGCGCCAATGTGCTCAACTTTTACAATGGATCCTACTACGTCAAGATCACCTCGTATACCCTCGACCAGGAGCTTTGGCCCGCCCTTAAGGAGATGGCGCAGTTTCTGGCCGGCCGGATCGGGACGGGATTTTCACCACCGGCCCTGTTTGCCGTTTTCCCGGTAGAAGATGCCGTGGCGGCATCGGACCGCTATGTACCCGGCGATTTTCTTGGACAGAGTTACTTCACTGAGGGCTACCGCCGGGAATACCGCAGCGGTGAATGCGGCCCCTATCAACTTTTTCTGGTCCCTTGTAAAGAGACCGGTGCGGCCAAGACGGTATTCGATTGCTACACCCGATTCTTGCTGCAGCGGAAGGATTCGCATCGCCCGGAGGTCATCGCTGGCCATCCCGCCCTGCTGGTACAGGGGCAGGACAGGCTGGATCTGGTTTTTTATACGGACGCCTTCGTCTGCGGAGCCCTGGGCGCGCCGTGTGAGAGTGCCATCCGGACGCGGCTGGAAGAAATGGCCGGAAAACTGGGCGGACCATACCGCGAGGCAGGAAAATGACGAGCAGGATCTTGCACCGACGCTTGCAGAATGGATGTGGAATCGCTTGGCTATTTCTGGTGCTGGTGTCCCAGGCGATCAGCCAGACCTGGACCGCCGACAACGGCAACGGCACCTATTCCAATCCCCTCTTTTATGAAGAGTTCTCCGATCCCGACATGATCCGGGTCGGGGATGACTTTTATCTGACCGGCACGACCATGCACACCATGCCGGGGCTCCCCATTCTCCATTCGCGCGACCTGGTGAACTGGGAGCTGCTCGGCTATGCCGCCGAACGCCTCGATCTCGGACCGGATCTGCGCCTGGAAGAGGGGCGCGAGGCCTACGGCCAGGGCATCTGGGCGCCCTGCTTCCGCTACCATGACGGCCGCTTTTATATCTTCGCCAATGTCAATGGCCATGGCACCCAGCTCTATACGGCCACCGATCCCGCCGGTCCCTGGCGCCACCGGACCATGCGCGCGGCACTCCATGATGTCACCGTGCTCTTCGATGATGACGGCAAGGTTTATGCCGTCTGGGGCTATGACGAGCTCCGCATGGTCCAGCTTTCGCCGGACCTGCTCGATACCGTGCCCGGGACAGAGAGGGTGATCGTCGCCCGGGGCAGCGGCGCCGGCGAGGGTAGCCATATCTACAAGATCAAGGGCCAATACTTTATCACCAACACCAACTACGATCCGGTCTGCTACCAGGTCTGCCTAAGCGCTGATGCCCCCTACGGGCCCTATGAAGTCAAGGTGATGAGTGCGGAGGAGAACCTGGGGGTTGGCACTGGCTGGCGGCTGCCGGATACCCGAAATGGGCCCCCCTTCCACTTGATTGCACCCATCGAAAATTATGTCGGCTGCATCCCCATGCACCAGGGGGGCATCATCCAGGTCCAGTCGGGTGAATGGTGGGGCTGGTCCATGCTCGACTATAACTCGGTCGGCCGCGTCACCGCCCTCTCACCAGTTACCTGGAAGGAGGGCTGGCCCTATTTCGGACTGCCCGGCAATCTGACCCGCACCCCGCGTACCTGGATCAAGCCTAACACCGGATTTTCCTCTGTACCCATGGAGCCCTTCGAGCGCAACGACGAATTCAGCGGCCCCGGGCTAAAAAATATCTGGCAGTGGAACCACGTCCCGGTCGAGGGAAAATGGTCTCTCTCTGCGCGAAAGGGCTACCTCCGCCTGCACGCCCTGCCCGCCGAAAATTTCTGGCGCGCCCGCAATACCCTCACCCAGCGCGGTATCGGACCGGAATCCTACGCGGTCGCCGAACTGGATCCCTCCGGCCTCAAGACCGGCGACCTGGCCGGACTGGCGCTGCTCAACCTGCCGTGGGCCTGGATCGGAGTCTGCCGGCTCGAGCAGGGACTGGAGTTGCAATTCTACAACCAGCAGGAACTCAAGCTCTTGCGCGTGCCGCTTACAGCCCGGACTGTCTGGCTGCGGGCCCATTGTAATTTCGACACCGACATCGGCCGCCTTAGTTATAGCCTTGATGGCACCCACTTCGAGGAGATCGGCGGCCAGATCATTATGCCCTATCAGCTCAAGACCTTCCAGGGCGTGCGCTATGCCCTCTTCAGCTATTCAACTAGGCAAATAGAGGGCGGTTATGCTGATTTCAACCGGTTCACTGTAACCGAGCCCCGCTGCAAGGGACTTACCCGCCCCATCCCTTATGATCAGTTGATCATCCTCACCAGCCTGGCTGACAACACGGTTCTGGTGAACTGGCGCAACCATCTCCGCCCGGTTGAGTGGGAGAGCCCTTTCGCAGCAGGGGATGCCGCGCTGTTCCGGGTCCTCGACCGCGGGCAGGGGCGCGTCGCCCTGCAGTCGGCTGCCAATGGCGGCTATGTGACGGTAAAGGGCGAGGCCGGGCTGGCCGAGGTCCGCATCGAGAGCAGCGAGAGGGGCGAGGCTTCGCTTTTTCAGTGGGAGGATATGCTCCGGGACGACCTGATGCTGATGTCGCTCTACAACCATTGCTATCTCTTTGCCGACCCCGGCGCGCGCAGTCTCTGTTCGGCCGATGCCCGCGGCGCCCGTCCCGACCGCAAGGACGGCTCCTGCTTTGGCTGGCAGATTGTCGCGGCAGCAAAATGAGGGAGAAGCGGGCAGGTCTTGCTTCTGCGCTTGCCGCGGAAGGCGGGGAAAAAAGCGCGCCGCATGCATCGGCGGACGACATGATCGCAAGCTTCCAGTCACAAGCCCGCCGCGCACCCCGGGCGCCCGGCGTTTATGTCATGAAAGACGGCGATGGCCGCGTCATCTACGTCGGGAAATCGGTCCATATCCGCCAACGGCTGCTACAGCATGCCGACTCAATACGCTCGGGATTTTCGGACCGCAATTACCGCTGGATCTGGCATGTCCGGTCGCTCTCCTGGTACGAGACAGGCTCGGAATTGTATGCCCTGCTGCTGGAGGACCAGCTGATCAAGCAGCATTGGCCGGTGGGCAATGTGCGGCAGAAAGAGTACCTCGAATATGCCTGGCTGGCTTTTTCCAAGGAATGGATCCCCCGGCTGCAGGTGATCGATGCCCGGCAGCGCGGACAGTATCCCGCCGTTTTCGGCCCTTTCCATGACCGCTACCATGCCCGCGACATGGCCGACCTGGTGCAAGAGCGGTTCCGCCTGCGCACCTGTGCTGCGGTACGGGATGGCGGATGCCTCCAGGGGGAGATCCGCAGATGTCTTGGGCCTTGCCGCACCCCGGAGGCTGCAGCCCGCTACCGGCGCACCATGGACCGTGCGGCGGTTTCGCTCCGTGTTCTGGATCCCTTCTTCCTCCGCTTTATCCATCAGCTGATCAAAAAACACAGCCGGAATCGAGAGTTCGAAAAAGCTGCGCGGTATCATGCCATGCTGCACCGCTACCAGGCCTTGATCCAACGGCAGGGATTTCTCGCAAACTTTCAACGCCATGGCCTGGTGATCCGGGAACATGGGCGCTGGGAGAACAGGTTCTGTTTTCTGCAGGGAAAACTGGTCTGGTGCCATGGAGGAGGCCTGCCAAATCCGGCATTACTGGAGGAGGCGCCAATGGACGAGTGGCAGATCATCGACCGCGCCCACGTCATCTGGCAATGGCTCCACCGCCGCGGCGGTAACAGCGGGGCAGCGATCATCGACGCGCGGTTTTTCCGCGAGGGCATTTTTCCGGTTTGAGAACGTTAATCCATCTGGTCCCGGCGCCAGGGGATGCTCCAGCCGATGTTCATGGTGGGCGGCGCCACCGAGCGCAGCCAGCGGTCGTTCAGGGCGCTGATCAGGGGCGCCGTGCGCGGATCGGCCAGACGGAGGCGGACGATCGCGTTTGCATCCAGCGCCGCGATTTGCCGTATAAGCGCCTCCCGGATCCGGTCGGTTGAGCCGGAGCTTCCCTCCACCAGCAAATCGATCATGGGGCGGGAGTAGAGCGGCACAAACTGGTGGCGGATCTTCCCCTTGCCCTCCACCGTCACTATGAGATAGCCCTTCTCCTCCTTCCGTTCCGCAAAAGAAGTGCGCTCGATGGCGCCCGGGTAATAGACCGGCGCGTTCATCTGGCGGCCGGCGAGGTCCCGTGTCAGCACCTGATGGCGGTGAATATGGCCGCTCAGGACGGCGTGGAATCCCGCTGGGATATCGCTGCCGCGGATCACCTCGTCACCGCCGCGAAAAGTATAATTCTGGACGCCAACCTGTGCCCCCTCCACGGCTTGGTGCATGCACAGCAGACGAATCTCCACATCGCATCTTTTCCAACCGGTCCTCTCCACCTCCTGAGTGAACGCGCCTCCCGGATTATCCCGGACATTAGGAAAGCCCGCCAGAGCGACGCGGCGGCCGCGCAGAGTTAAAACATGAGTTTTCGGCCGGTCAAAGAGGATGATCCGTGGATGGCTTTCGAGGAGCGAGCGAGGGATATTGGAGCGTTCGTGGTTGCCCGGCACGATGAAGACGGGCAGGCCGAGGTCGGCGATGCGCAGCAAAGGCGCGAATGCCGACTCGACCAGGGATGGATGCACCCGGCTGCGGAAGAACATGTCACCACCATGCACCACCAGATCGACCTGGCGATCGAATGCAGGCTGGAGCGCGGTGAGATAGTTGGCATAAAAATCATCACCCCGGCGCCGCCGCTGCACCCTGGGGCGCAGCGGTGCGTCAAGGCCGAGATGGGTGTCGGCCAGGAAGAGGATCCTCACCGCATCGGCGGCCGCTTCCGCTGCGATTGCTCCTTCTACGGAAGTGGAGTCAGTCAGACTCATGAGGGATTCACCGTCCCCGATTACTCATTGGCCGCGGGGTGTGCATCACCAGATCTGTCACCTCCTCGGGAACGGGCGGCTTGCCCTCACCCGGGGGGATATCCCTGAAGCGCATGATAGGACCGTAAAATTCTGTGCCAAAGATGGATTTGTAAAAGGTAAAGGCTTACTCGGTCTGGTTGGCGAAGTTAAGGTAAATGCTGATAGCGGCCATGATAAATACTCTTGATAATCTCGGGGTCAATAGTATTGCGATTATCCTTCCTATGTTCACTTCAACACTGTTTTAGTTTGCTCTATTCAGCGGACCGCAGCAGTAAATCTGTTTTGCATTAAAATGATTAGAGGCAAATACAGGGGTAATGTCCGGCTCATCAACTCATTTCCATTGTACTCACCTGTGGCTTTATATTCTGCCCGCATTCCCATACCTCGTATTCTGAAGAAATCTTTAGTTTTCGTTTGACATGAGCAGATGGGCTGTTTAAATTATACCAACAATAACCTGGGCACTTGCAAGATATTTTTCCTCACTGACTTTCCATTTCGTTTTCACGCCTTCTGGATACCCCTCTTTTCCCACGCTGGACCGGGGCGATTTTCAACCATTCTTCTATTGCAGCCTCATCATTCTTTTGATGCTCCGGCAGCGTGCCGCAGAGCAGTGTTTGCGGCATGCTGCAAAATCAGGAGGGCTGATTAATGAACAGGCGATTTGTCGCACTAACTGCATTGGTTTGCGTCCTCTTGTTGGTTGCTTTTAGCAGGGCCGGCATGGCGCAGGAAGTGGACACTCTGCGCCTTGGCCGCATGGTGGTACCGCTGAAGCAGGAAATCCATTTCATACTGGATCCCGCCAAAGAGAGCTATCAGGGCATTGTCGACATCTCCCTTGCTGTCCACGAGCAAACTCATTATTTCCGCCTGCACGCCAGGGAACTGAAAATAAGCAAGCTTGTCCTGCAAAGCGCGAACCGGAAAATTCCTGTCCGGTGGAGTACAATGGACTTGCTGCGCATCAGCACCGGAAACCCCCTCCTGCCGGGAAACTGCACACTGCACATCGAATTTAGCGGGCGGATGGGCAGCCTCGGAACTGGTATTTTCAAGAGCATCGAAAAGGGCGATACCTACCTGGCTACCCAGTTCGAGCCTGTCTATGCGCGCACGGCCTTCCCCTGCTGGGATGAGCCCGGATTCAAATGCCCATTCCGTCTAACACTGACGATTCCGGCGGATTTGGCTGCTTTCTCCAATACGCAAATTGAAAAGAGCAATAGCACCGGCAAAGAACAAACCCTTGTTTTCAGGGAAACCCCGCCACTGCCGGTCTATCTGGTGGCATTTGCGGTCGGTCCGTTCGACACCATACCCCTCTCCGGCATGTCGGTGCCCGGCTCGGTGGTCGTGCCCAGAGGCCAAGGCCAGCTCGCGGCCGAAGCCGTTCAGATCATACCCTTGATATTTAACGAACTAGAAAGGCGGTTCGGGCCTTATCCTTTTTCCAAACTGGACCTTGTCGCTGTACCAGGCTTCATGATGGCCATGGAGAATGCTGGACTGATCACTTTTTATCCGCCTGTCCTGCTGATGGATCCAAAGGTCTGCACAGTGGAGCAAAAACTGGGGAACTGGATCACCATCGCCCATGAGATCGCCCACATGTGGTTCGGTGACCTGGTTACCATGGCCTGGTGGGACGATACCTGGCTGAATGAAGGTTTCGCAACCTGGATCGGCCTCGATGTCGCCAACACCCTTTTCCCGCAGTATAATCCTTTCAGCTGGCAGATTGGATCCGCTCAGAGAGCCATGTCTACCGATGCCCTGCCTTCGGCAAGCGCTGTGCAACGGACGATCGGAGCAGATGATGATCCCTGGCAGGCATTCGACGAACTTTCCTACCAAAAAGCCGGCGCCGTCCTCGACATGGTCTCTGCGTGGATCGGGGCGGAGGACTTTCGCGGTGGGATTTTGGATTTTCTGGGCAAGAATAAATGGCGCGCGGCAGCGGCCGGCGATCTGTGGTCATCGCTTTCTGCGGCGGCCAGTGAGCCCCTGGACAGCGTCGTCGCTTCTTGCATCGAGCAGCCGGGCGTGCCGCTGATTGAGGTGCAAATCATTCCGGGTCCTCGGTTGCAGCTGGTTCAATCGCGCTTTATGAATAGCGGATTTCGAGCTCCGTCGCAGAGATGGAAAATTCCGGTTGTCTTTAAATACACGGACGGTGTAAAGACCTAGCAGCAGAGCTGTCTCATGCGCGATGAAGGCATGATCCTTCCGCTTGAATGCATGATCATGCCGCAATGGCTGCAGATGAACGCCGGCGAGCATGGATATTACCGCTGGGATATTCCGGACAGCATGCTGTTGGAGATGGCGGAAAATTCCCAGAGGTGTATGAATACGCGCGAGCGCCTCGGCTTTCTTCATAATGCCGGTGCCTTGTTGTATGGAGGGCGCCTCCATGGCGATACCTATCTTGAGATCATGCGCACATTCTCCACCGATCCTGACCCTGAGGTGCTGCAGCGCGCCGGCAGCCCGATCGGGGCCATTCATGATTTGTTCCTGACACCGCAAAATGCAGAACACTTCACCGCATACGTTCGCACGACCTGTCATTCGATCCTCGACCGGATCGGCCGGCAGAGGCGGCCGGATGAGAACTACAGTGTCCCCGCATTGCGCTCCATGATGATTGCCCTGCTGGCTGAAGAAGGCGAGGACTCCGGCATACAGTACTTTGCTGATTCTCTGTGCACTGCCTATTTGACGGATCCCGAAGCGGTGGATCCTGAATTGGCCGATGTTGTATTACGGGCCTCAGCAAAGCACGGAGATCGCGAATTGTATAAAACCTATCTCCAGCGTTTCGAATCGGCCACAACCCGTGATGAAAGGAGCCGTTTTGCCTTATTGTTGGGTGCTTTTCCTCAGCAGGAGAACCTCGATCAGACCCTGGGCTACTTGCTGGCCCAGCCTCTGAATCAGGACGATTTTCTGTATATTCTTGCCGGTACTGTTGACCGCGAGCACAAAGCTTACGTGCTCGATTGGCTTTTTAACCATTACTCCGCTGTGACCGCAAAGGTCGATCCACGGATGGTATCCTATTTTGTTCCTGAGCTCGTCCGGATTCCAGCCGATTCGCTTTTAGCCAAAGCCCGGACATTTTTTTCTGACCCCTCACGCAAACAGCAGCTGCTCGATATCAAATTGGCTAAGACGGCGGACCAGATCGCCACCATGTTGAGAATCCGTGAGCAGGAAGGTCCGGCGGTGGACAGGTTTTTACAATCAAAGTTTTAAAGAGTTTTTAAAAATGCTCTGCTGGAAGTGTTTCATCCAGTATCTCGGGCTGACCTATCACCCCGATGGCCGCAATACATCCGAGATCTATCCCCTGAAGCTGGATCCAAAGCGTGCCTGGTTTTTGATGTCGGCGCTGCAGCGAACCTGGACTATCGCCTGGGCCGTCATGACTTTTCCCTTTCACCACGGCACTCTGCAAGACGTGCGCCTTTGTCACAGCGGGGCGTCCGTATCTCGGAACGAGATCAGTTATTCATGAGCGGATCGGGACGCACAATTTTTTCCAAATAGAATTGCTTGAAGGCCTGGTAAATCTCATCGCGAATCGTCCTGAATGCCGTCAGTTGCTGCTCTTCACTACCGGTGACCGCCGCGGGATCGGCAAACCCGAGATGAACCTGTTCCTTGACCTCCCCCAGAAAGACCGGGCAGTTTTCCCGGGCGTTATCGCAGACGGTGATCACGTAATGGAAAGGCAGGTGGGTGAAGAGGAGAACCGGTTTGGGGCGGGCTGTGGAGATGTCGATATGTTTTTCGGCCATCACCCGGACGGCCAGAGGGTGGACCGCCGCAGCCGGATCGGTGCCTGCAGAATAGACCTCCATGGCGGGATTGAAATGTTTTAAAAAAGCCTCAGCCATCTGGCTGCGACAAGAGTTGCCGGTGCAAAGAATCAGGATGCGCATGTCGGGATACTCTCCTTTAAATTATTGTGCCGAAATTCGAACGTTCTTCGCAGCCATCCGCATTCAGTGCAATGGTGTTCCATAACCTCAAGCTGTTCCCGGTTTTGCTGTACCTCACCAGTATGAAGGTCAGGCCTAATTCAAGTTATACGTCCACAAATTCCAGCTGCTCCCGGTCCTGCACTCTCATGGCCAAAGCCGCGTTTCGGGTATACCATGTCATTTCGATATTTATCGAAATATACGAAACGCAATACTAGCAGGCAACGTTTTTTTGGGGGGAAGATAGCAGTTTACTTTTTCTTCCGCGTGCCGGTATCTTCACTTCGCACAGCCAGATAGAGTGCAGCTAAAAGAAAGAGACCCAGCCCCAGCAATGTCGGCTTGAGCGCGGCTCTGATCGAGCCCTTTTTAAGAGCTTAGAGGCAGCAGGACACTATGAAAAACAGGACCACGACAAGGATGTTTTTCTTACCCAGCTTCCTGATGGCGTTTTGCAGTAAATTCATCGGAACCCCCATTTGAAGTGGTGGTTTGAGGTGGTCGCCCATTCGGGGCAGGCTGATGGCGCGTCGGCCGCCCTTCCGGCTGGGCGCCAAAGCCGGTGACCCGGCTAAAAGCATGGATGTCCCTAGCCGTCCTATTCACTTGACCAGTAAAAGCTTCCGTGTTTGCACCTGCCTGTCCGCTTCCAGACGGCAAAAATAGACACCGCCAGCCCAGCCGCTGCCATCACAGCGGACTGCATGCCGCCCCGCAGTCAGATTGCCTGAAACCAGCACGGCGACCTCGCGGCCGAGAAGATCGCAGATTTTCAGGGTGACGAAACTGGAGCGGGCCAACTCGAAAGCGATCGTCGTTTCAGGATTGAAGGGATTGGGATAATTCGGCAGCAGCAGCAGTTTCGCTGGCTGCCCTGGCGTCTGCGCCTCCACGCCCGTGTTCCGTGCCGAGAAGGTGGCGGTCATTTTAGTGGAGCTGCCGACCAGCAGCGTAACCGCCGAATCGGTGGAGGTGACTGTGCCGCTCCAGCCGTCAAACTTGAAGCCGGGATCGGGGAGGGCGGTCAGATTGACGGGGTTTTTGCGGAAATAGAGTCCACTCCAGGGCTGCGCGATCGGCGTCAGGGTGAGGGAGTTGAGTTGGATCCGGCCGCCCGGGGTGGAACTGACCGTGATCCGGCCGTCGATGCCGCAGCTGAAATAATCGCGAACGAAGCCGCGCAGATAGCCCGGCCGTTCCTGGGCAAAAGTGGTCATGCGCTTGAGATGGTCGCTGGCGGTCTTTTCGCTGAGATTCCAGCGCTTGCGGTGGCGGACGGCCTCGTTGGCGATATGGCTGGCCATCCGGTTGATGGTATCCACGACCCGGGTGCTCTCGAAATTGGTATTGAGCAGATCGGCGATGAGATTGATGAACTGCTCGCGGATCCGCGGATGCTTGAGGAGCATACGCGGCACCAGGGTCGACCAGGGTGGATTGGAACCCGGCCTGGTCTCGATGCCCGAGAGCAGGTAGGTCAGGTGATTCTCCGACTGGCCGGTGGTTTCGTAGAGATTAAAGCCGAAATCGAGGTCAAAAAGGATCCAGCGCCATCTCCCGGCCGCGCTATGCACGCGCCAGTATTTCAGGTTGTTGGCGGGCCAGTCCTGGCTGTTGTAATAGACCTCGGCGGCGTAGTAGAGCAGACATTCGTCGAGATCGATCGTGCGGTTGACATAAGCGTAGGCGCTGTCGCTGGTCATATCCTGCGTGGAAATATAGTTGACGAATTGCTGGTAGTGGGACGCGTCGCCATGGATAACCTTCATGTTGCCTTCGAGCATATCGATGTTGTCGGGATCGACGCCATGGCGGTTGGCGACATAATGCTCGCTGATCTTTTCGCGGATGTTGTAGATACCCCAGTACTCGCCGTTGATAAAGGCAGCGGCCGGACGATACTCGAGGTAGTCGATGTCCAGATCCTTCACCAGGGTCTGCATCATGGCGTCGCGGATATGGGTGTAATAAAAATCGTTGCCCGAGTTTCTCAGGATAAAGGACTTGAAGTTGGTCAGCCAAAAACCCGGGAAGAGGGGATAGTCGATTCCGGAAACCCCATAGTCATTTTTGAATTTCACCGAGATCGATTTCTGGGGAAAGGAGCGGGTATAGGCGCCGTAGATGGCGATACCGCAGTTCTCGGAAAATGCGGGCTTTTTGTCGTCCTCAAAGAACTCAACATGCGCCGGCCGCTCCCAGTCCATCCAGAAATTGGCCCCATAGTTGGGGGCGGTGGCGGTCCATCCGGGGCCGTTGGCATAAATTCCATAATTATAGTCGAAAAGATTGAAGGGATCGCTCGAGAGGGAGATGACCGGCAGGTCGGTGGTCTCGTTGATGAAATAGGTGTGAACAGCGGTGACCGAAGGCTGGTGCCCGGTTTCGATGCTTACCGCCTTGAGGACTGAGGTTTTGGCGATGGCGACTGGCCCGGTGCAGAAGGCCGACGAGGAGTCCGGATCGCTGCCATCGAGAGTATAAAAGATCTTGCCGCCACCTGAGCTCAGGATGACAGTCACCGCCGCGGCATAGAATCCCGCCGCCGGGGCGACGGTGACCGGGCCGGAAAGGGGGAGAATGATGCGGCCGGTGTTGGGCCCCCCTGGCGAGGCCGTCTGAAAGGCCCAGGCCGTCGCGCCGTCGCTGATCCGGCCCCAGGCGATGTCGGCGCTCATCGCCGGCGCATCAACCCGGTCCACCACGGCACCGGCGGGGCTGGTCAGCACGATGCTCTCCCCTGAGGCGCTGATCTTGAAGTTGGTATGCCAGTAGCTCCCCTTTTTATTCTTGTCGGAGGCAAAGACGAGGAGGAAGCGCCCAGGTGCCAGTTCGGCAGCGCCGAACTGCCATTTGCGCACCGCCGAATCATCGCTGAGGCCATAGCCCTGAAGTTGTACCGGTGATGTGCCGCCGTTATAGAGTTCGATGTAATCCGAGGCGTTGCCATCCTCGTCGTCGATGGTGTTCTGGTTGGAGGCCATGATTTCGTTGATCACCAGGCCCTGGGACAACCCGAGGGCAGGCCACGAGATCAACAGCAACATCAACGCGAATCGGTACATCATCTATTCTCCCGCACTGGGCGTCCGGATGCTGGAACGGGCCATGCTTATTGACCATGATCTGGTCTTCAAAATACATAGAGTTTTATCTTTATGCAACCATTTTGACCGATGGCAGGCCAATGGCTACCAGCACCAGATCTGTGCGGGATCATGTAAGTCCGGGTGCTGATCCGGATCTCTCCCCGTAGGCCGATGCGGGCTCTTTTCGCTTGATATTGGCCGGGTGAATGAGTATACTGTTAACAAGCGTGAGACGGCGGTGGTATCGGTTCGTTTTGGCTTGAACACCAGAAAAGGGGATAACCTTTTACAGCGGTGCAAATCAGGAGGTGCAGTATGGTAAAAATGATCTCGGTCTGCGGGCTGGATTGTTTTGGCTGCGAATGCCGTGAGGCTACACTTTCAGGGGACATGGAGAAGAAGGCGGATATCGCGGTGCGCTGGTCCAAAAATTATAACGCTACATTGACCGCTGCCGACATTCACTGCGTCGGCTGTACCGAGGCCGGCGAGCACTTTGGCTGGTGCGAGCAGTGCCCGATCCGCACCTGCGCGATTTCCAGGAGCTACAAGACCTGTGCCGAGTGTGCCGAGTTTCCCTGCGACAAGAGCCAGTTCATCCTCAGCGCGGTGCCCGACGCCAAGGCCAATATCGAATCCCTGCGCGCCATTTGAGGCGGGTAGGGACGAGTCAAGGGTAGCGGCGATGCTGTGTCAATAGAAAGTGCCGGAACCAAGATCGAGGTTTTCATAAAAGGAAAAGGTGCCGACGCCGTCGAGGTTCTCTTCCACGCGATCTTTTCATCGCCGTTGGAGGCCGAAAGCAGATCCACATCACCGTCGCTGTCAAGGCCCGTTGGATAAAGGGATTCCGGCATATCGGTTTGTCCTTGATCGATGACCTGCCTTTCACTAAACAGGATTCGGGCAAGGAGAAAAGCGGGGCCCAACAGGAATATAAATAAATGCGATGTTATCTTCGTAATAGGGGCCCTTCAATTTGTATCTTCTCCTGAATCATTCTACACCCGCACCGGCCGGCGGCGTGGCCGAACGATGGCCGTAGAAAAAGCCTTCTGTATCTATCCAAAGATAAACGCACTCTGCTTTGAGTCGGCTGATGGCTTTCACCTTAAAGCCATATGATATTCAGTAAAGAATAATAAAAAATGGAGTCCGTACAAGGGGAAATCAAGCGTTCTCAGCATACGATGTGCCACTAACAATAGGCTGCCGGGAAGATGAAAATACTATATTCATGCCTTATATAGCTTCATCCTTGACGTTAGGCTGCGAATAAGGAATGGGGCACTGACTAGCCTAAAAAGAGGCCTATGGGCAATCCAATCCGCTGCCTCTCTTTCGCGCGGGTATTCCTGAGTAACTTCTGCTTACTTGTCATCAGGAATAAATTACTATCCTTTTCCATAAACATCAAGCAGCTGCAATCGTGTTGCCTCCAGACGGCGCTCCATGATTTGGGCGAACCGCTTGAGCATCTCGTATCCCAGGGAATGATTTTTTTCGCATTCCGCACGGATATAGCGGCCGTCCAGGGCGATGACCTCGGTATCCAGCTGGGCCCGGGCATCAAAATGCCAGAAATAGGGCGGCAGCAGCCAGGACCAGCCGAGGATGTCACCCTCTTCTACGGTTTGGAGAATGATGGGGGGATCGCCCTGCAGCGGGATCTCGATGCCCACCCGCCCTTTGCAAACCAGGAAAAAATCGTTGGCTTCCTCACCGTCCCGGAAAAGGTAGCTGTTGGCCGCATATCGGCGATTGCTCGAACAGCCGGTGAGCAGTGTGATGAATTTCGGATCGAGGTCCTTGAAAAAGGTATGCGCGCTTAGGATGGCTTCCAACGTTTCCATACTATCACTCCCTTCTGATAGGTAACTGCGAACCCATCGATGATAATATAAAGAAAAAGCAGTAAACCGGACGTAGGGATGGTCAGTATGGGGCGGGGGCGCAGGGTATACTTAAATATAATCGGCAGTGAATAAAAAGCAAGCAATAACTGCTCCAACACACGGTTCCGCGAAGTAAAACCGCCTATCGAGTTGCGCATCGGCCAGGAATTCCCCAGCGAAAATCAGCCGGGATAAGCGGAGGCAATACCGTCGGTGTATAACTTGTTCTCCGCATCCTGCCAACCCTTTGGCTAGGGACACGATAATTCTGAAAAGAAGCGGCAATGGACAAGCTTGCAGGTCGTCAGAGATTCTCCGTGGTTGCCACTATCTGCAGGCGGTATCCCACCCCTGTTTCTGTGATCAGCAGCTGAGGATGTGCAGGATCCGCTTCGATCTTGTGCCGCAGCTGCGAAATATAAACCCGCAGATACTGCATTTCTTCACTGCCCGTTCTGCCCCACAGGTCCCGCAGGATATGGGTGTGTGTCAAAACCTTGCCGGCGTGCTGTACCAAAAGGCGAAGGAGATCATATTCGGTGGCCGTCAGTTTGACCGGACGGCCGGCGACGGAGACCAGCCGGCTGGCCAGGTCGACCTGCAAATCCCCGCTGCGGAAGAGCGCCTCGCCGGCCTCAGGAGCCAAATGGCGCAGGGCAACGCGGAGACGCGCAGCCAGCTCGCCGGTGCTGAACGGCTTGGTCAGATAGTCGTCTGCTCCGGCATCCAGCAAAGCGATTTTATCTTCTTCGGTATCGCGAACCGAGAGCACAATCACAGGGATCTGCGACCATTCGCGCAAAGCCCGCAACACGTCCAGCCCATCCCGGTCCGGCAAGCCCAGATCAAGGATGATGAGATCCGGCCGGATCATGGCGGTTTGCACCACGCCCTCCTCGCCGCTAGCTGCTTCACTCACACGAAATCCTTGCGCCTCGAGCCCGATCCGCAGATATCGGCGGATCTGGATCTCGTCATCAATGACTAATATCTTGATGGGGTTCATCTCTGGATTCCCTTAGCTGGAGGCATCATGGACTCCACTGGCAGGCGGAGGGTGATCTCCAGCCCGCCTTCCGGGGCATTGGCCGCCGAGATGGTGCCGTTCATACTTTCTATCAATCCTTTGCTGATGGAGAGGCCGAGTCCGGTGCCGCCTCGCGAACTTGGAACGATGCGGCGGAATTTGTCAAAGATATGCGGCAAAGCGTCGTCAGGGATTCCGGGGCCCTGATCTCGTACCTTGAGGATCAAGGTAGCCAGCTCCATGCCGGCCCTAACTTCAATACCGGTTTTTTCCGGAGTATACCTTAAAGCATTTTCGATGAGGTGAGCCAGCGCCTGCTCGACAAGTCCGGGATCGGTCAGGATCAGAGGGAGGTGCTCAGTACTTTGAAAGACGACGTGATGCTGCATCGCTGCCGGAATGAAGCGGCGGTGCAGGGCGCTAAAGATATCTCCGATATCGCACCATTCCAATTTGGGGTGGATGTGCCCCGATTCCAGGCGCGACATGTTGAGCAAATTCTCCACCAGGGCATTGAGCCGGCTGGCCGCGCTGCGAATCTCCTCTAGAAGGGCATGGCGGTCCGGCGCTGCAAGCGGCAGGGCGGTATCCGTCAAGGTTTCAATGGCTCCGGAAATGACCGATAGCGGCGTGCGGAACTCGTGCGAGACCGAATTAAGCAGGGTCTTGAAGAGTTTTTCCGAGGCGTCCGCCAACTCGACTTGATGACGGTTCTCGATAAATCGTTCGCGCTCGATGGCGGCGGCGATTTGGCTGCAGAAATTAGCCAAGAGCGATTCCTGATCCAGGCTGAAGATCTCCTCCTGATGGAAAGCGAGGCCTGCGACCCCATGGACCTCACGCGGGGTGGCCAGCGGTTCAAACCGTCCGTATGCCTGTGGCAGATTCGCCGTGGCCTTGCCGGCGGCCTTGCGGTTTTTGGCGACCCATTGGGCCACAGAAACTTCCTTGTCATCGGGTTGCCAGCTGCCGCCGTTTTGAATGGCTAGTCCGTCGCCGTCCTGCAAAAAAAGCGCGACATCCGCATCAAAGGTGCGGGCGATTTGTTCATGGGCGATGCGGATGATAGCCGGCAGCGAACCGGCTGCGGCAAGCTGCTGCGACATGGTATAGAGCGCTACCGCGCGCTGCTCCCGCTGCCGGACGATCTCTTCCTTGCGGCGTATCTCGGCGGTCAGTGTGCCGGTGACGATTGCGATGACAAAATACAGACAGAATATAAGCACATCCTCGACTCGCGCAATGCTGAAAGTAAAGCGCGGCGGAATGAAAAGCAAATTCCACAATAGGGCGCTCAGTCCCGCTGCAGCCAGCACAGGACCGCGGCCGATTTTAAGGGAAAGCAGCGTGACGACGAAGAGCAGATAGAGCGCGACCGACAAATAGTTAATTTGCATTGGCAATGCGAAAAGCAGGGCCGTGACGCAGCTGACCGCCAGCAGCCCCAGGCCATAATCGCTGGCCGTGCTGTGAGGATGCGGTCTGGGGATGGCTGGCGCAGGCACCGCCTCATCCATTTCGCCGCGGACAATATGGATATCGATTTGGCCGCTGGTGCGGATCAGTTTGTTGACCAGGGGTTCGCCTGCAAAGAACCGGCGCACCCGGCCTCCTCCGGGCTTGCCGACGACAATCTGGGTGACATTGTTTTCGCGGGCCACCGCCAGCAAGCCCTCAACAATATCCTCATTATACACGGTAACAAGTTCTGCCCCAAGTTCCTGCGCCAACCGCATGTTCTTCATCAGCAGCTCCGTTTGCGCCGGAGTCCGTTTCGCCGAGGTCTCGACATAGACGGCCATCCATGATGCGCCCAGAGCGGCGGCCATGCGTCTGGTCCAGCGGATCAATTGCGCCGAAAAGGGGCTCCAGCTCAACCCGGCCAGCAGCCGGTGGCTGGATTTCCACGGTCCGGCGATTTTTTCATTCTCCATCCAGGTGCGCAATTGCCGGTCGACATGGTCCGCTGTGACGCGCAGTGCCATTTCACGCAGTGCGGTCAGATTGCCGGAGCGGAAAAAGCCCCGGGCTGCGCGCCGGGCTCCTTCCGGGGCATAGACCTTGCCCTCTGCAAGCCGTTTGAGCAGTTCTGGCTCGGGTATGTCAATCAGCGCAATCTCATCCGCCCGCTCGAGCACCGAATCAGGAACCGTTTCACGAACAGGCACACCGGTGATCTCCTCAACCGTGGTCGCATAACTCTCGAGGTGCTGGACGTTGAGCGTGGTAAAGACATCGATTCCGTTATCAAGGAGTTCGAGCACATCCTGGTAGCGTTTGGGGTGGCGTGCCCCGGGAATGTTGCTGTGGGCCAGTTCGTCGACGAGGATGAGACCGGGCTGCCGTTGCAAGGCGGCATCGAGATGGAATTCGTGGAAGGTGATCTCCCGGTGGGAGAGCGGGAGGAGATCGAGGCGCTCGATGCCGCTCGTCAGAGCTTCTGTCTCGGCGCGGCCATGGGTCTCGATAAGGCCGATTACGACCTCGCGGCCTTCGGCTTTGAGCTGCCGGGCTTCGCGCAGCATGGCAAAGGTCTTGCCGACCCCCGCACACATGCCGAAAAAAATCTTCAGCCGGCCCTTCCTGATACCGGACTCCGCCGCCTTGATCTTGGCCAGCAGCGCGTCAGGTTCGGACCTGCTAGGAGAATCGTCGTTCATGATCGAACCCGCTTCAAGGTGTTGCCTTCTGTAAGGTAATGAATCCGTACGTCTTGTTCAATCTATAATTGAGTTCGCTGACGTTGACGATGGGCGCACCCCAAAGCGTGGCTGAATTTTGCCGGGTGGCGCTGTCTATCAACAAGTGGAGCTGCTGGGTTTCCTCCGGTCCGCCACCGCGGCACATGACGATTCGCATCACCTGCAGATGGGCCGCGGCCGGACTGATATCCGGATCCAGCCCCGATCCGGAAGAGCAGAGCATCTCGGCCGGCACCCGGGTGGTATCGGCAAGGCGGTTCTCCCGAAGGAACCGGCTGCGCCGCACTCTCAACGAATCATGCCATGCACCACTTGAAGGGGCAAGGTTGCTGGCGGTTCCGGGCATGGTGTTCCAGCCGCAGGCCGAGGGACGAAAATGAAAGTCCACGGGGTCATCATCCCGGTAGGCTAGCAGCCGAGAAGCGCTGACCTGCCCCTCCACTCTGAGCAGAGAGCCTCCAGCCTGATGCGGAAAAAAGAGGCGAGCCAGCAGGGTCACTGCGGCGGGGTAGAGGCCGCCGCAGATCAAGGTCATGACCAGAAGCATACGCAAGCTGGCAACGGCGTCGGAACGCAGTTTCATTCGTTTCCTTTCAAATGAGCCTAAGGGCGGCAAGGAGCAAATCGATGAGTTTGATGCCGATGAAGGGAATCAACAAGCCGCCCAGGCCGTAGAGGAGTAGATTGCGTTTCAGGGTTTCGGAGGCTGGTGCCGGCTTGACAGTCACGCCGCGAAGGGCCAGCGGCACCAGGGCGATGATGATCAGGGCATTGAAAATGACGGCACTGAGGATCGCACTGGCCGGTGAGTGCAAACGCATGAGGTCCAGCGCTGCAAGCGGGCCGCGGCTGGAGACACCGGCATAGAGTGTCCCAAAGAGCGCCGGCAGAATGGCGAAATACTTGGCGACATCGTTGGTGATGCTGAAGGTGGTCAGGGCGCCGCGGGTCATCAGCAACTGCTTGCCGATTTCGACGATATCGAGCAGCTTGGTCGGATTGCTGTCGAGGTCGACCATATTACCGGCCTCGCGCGCCGCTTGGGTGCCTGAATTCATGGCGACGCCGACATCGGCCTGCGCCAGGGCCGGCGCGTCGTTGGTGCCGTCACCAATCATGGCGAGGCGATGCCCTTGCGACTGCATGACCCGGATCGCCCGAAGTTTATCTTCAGGCCGGGCGTTGGCGATGAAATCGTCGACGCCTGCCTCCACCGCGATGGCGACGGCGGTGAGGACGTTGTCGCCGGTGATCATGATGGTGCTGATGCCCATCCGCCGCATCTGGGCAAAACGCTCGTTGATCCCGCCCTTAACGACATCCTTGAGAAATACCAGCCCCAAAACCTGATTGTCTTCAGCGACAGCCAGCGGCGTGCCGCCCTGTGCTGCGATCGCATTGCCGGCAATATGCACCGCTTCCGGGAAGGTCCCCTTTTGCTCAAGAATAAAGTCTTCGACCGCGGGCACTGCGCCCTTGCGGATTTTCCGGATACGGTTGGCGGAAAGCGGAATATCGATGCCGCTCATGCGTGATTGTGCCGTGAAGGGAATGAAATGGTAACTGTCATGCGGGGTTCCGCCCATACGCAGGTCGTACTCATTTTTGGCGAGGACGACAATAGAGCGTCCCTCCGGCGTCTCGTCGGCGATGGAGGCCAGGTAGGCGGCCTCCGCCAGGCGCCTTTTTTCAAGACCCGGCACGGGGATCAAATCGGCAGCCATGCGGTTGCCCAGTGTGATGGTGCCGGTTTTATCCAGGAGCAAGACATCGATATCACCGGCCGCTTCGACCGCCCGTCCGCTGGTGGCGATGACGTTATGGCGGAGCATGCGATCCATCCCACTAATACCGATGGCGGAGAGTAGCCCGCCGATCGTGGTCGGAATCAGACAGACCAGCAGCGCGATCAGGACCGGCAGACTGAGCAGCGGAGCGCCGGTCGCACCGGAACCCGTCAGGCTGTAGGCGCCGAAAAAGTAGAGCGAGACCGTGACCAGCAGGAAAATGAGCGAGAGCACCGTCAACAGGATCGAAAGGGCGATCTCGTTGGGCGTTTTTTGCCGCCGGGCGCCTTCGATCAGGCTGATCATGCGGTCGAGAAAGGTTTGACCCCGGACCGCTGTGATGCGCACCATGATCGCATCACTGAGCACCTTGGTACCGCCCGTGACCGCGCTGCGGTCGCCGCCGCTCTCCCGGATTACCGGAGCGGACTCGCCGGTCACCGCCGATTCGTCGACCGTCGCAATGCCCTCGATCACTTCCCCATCGGAGGGAATAATTTCCCCGGCGCGGCACTGGACCACGTCGCCCGCATTCAGCGCATCGGCCGCCACCCACTCCTCTTGCCCGTTTTGGATCAAACGGGCCCGGGTCTCGCTCCGGTTGCGCCGTAGGCTGGCTGCCTGGGCTTTGCCCCGACCTTCTGCCAGAGCCTCGGCGAAATTGGCAAAGAGCACCGTGAACCAGAGCCAGCAGCAGATCTGGACATTGAAGCCATTCCATCCCCCTTTTTGCAGCAGGAGAACCGTTGTCGTCAAGGCGCCGAGCAAGACTATAAAAATCACGGGATTTTTCAGTTGCCAGCGCGGATCGAACTTGCGCATGGTGTCGATCAGCGCACGAAAGAAAATGTCGCGCGTTAAAAGTTTTCCGGAAACTGAATTTCTGTGCATAGCCGCCTTAAAAAGTAGTGCCCACTTTCACCAAAGCATGCTCGAGCAGGGGGCCCAGAGATAACGCCGGGAAAAAAGTCAGGACGCCAATGATGGCAATCACACCGATGAGCAGTCCGGCGAAAAGCAGCGTGTCGGTTTTCAGAGTACCCGCGGATTCGGCCATTTTAGGTTTGGCCGCCAACTTCCCGGCCATGGCCAGGATTGGAAAGATCGCCGCAGCTCGACCCAGAAGCATTGACAGTGCCAGTGTGCCATTGTAAAAGGGCGTGTTGGCGTTCAAACCGGCAAAGGCACTGCCATTGTTGCCCGCGGCGGAACTAAAAGCATAGAGAATCTCAGATAGGCCATGGGGGCCGGCGATGCTGCGGCTCGCCAGTCCCGCCTTGGAAGCGACCGCAAGGGCGCTGCCAACCAGAATAAGGAAAATGGGCGCTAGCATGACGATCATCGCCATCTTAATTTCGAAAGCATCGATCTTTTTTCCCAAATACTCGGGGGTCCGTCCGGTCATCAATCCTGCGATAAAAACGGTGATCAGGACAAAGATCAGCATGCCCGTCAACCCCACACCAACGCCGCCAAAGATCACCTCGCCGAGCATGATATTCAGCATCCCGATGCCGCCGGTGAGCGGTGCGCTGCTGCCTAGCATGGCGTTGACCGAGCCATTGGATGCAGAGGTCGTCAATACACTCCAGAGTACGCTGTGGCCGATGCCGAATCGCATCTCGATCCCCTCCAGCGAAGCTTGCTGATCACATGCGGCGAAAGGCTTGCCGGCATCGACCAGAGCAATGGCAAGACCAGCCAGCAGCAGGAACAGCATGACCATCCATAAGGTCCATCCTTGACGTTTCGCACCGATCATTCTGCCAAACATTAGGACCTGACTCGAAGGAATTAAAAGAATGGCCAGCATTTCGAGCAGGCTGCTCAAGAGTGTAGGATTCTCGAAGGGGTGTGCGCTGTTGGTTCCAAAAAAACCGCCGCCATTGGTTCCGAGCTGCTTGATCGCCACTTGAGAAGCGACCGGTCCAAGCGGGATGAACTGCGGATCCCCGCGCGGAGGCACAGCGGTGACTCCGGCATTCCAGCTCTGCACCACACCCTGCCCGGCCAGCAGCAGGGCGAGAAGGAGGGACAGTGGGATGAACAGATAGACGATGGTGCGAACCAGATCCTGCCAGAAGTTACCAACGGTGGTCGCTCGTTCCAGGACAAAACTCCGGATCAGAACCAGCAGCACGGTTAAACCGGTCGCGGCGCTGAGAAAATTTAGCACAGTCAGCCCGAAAGACTGGGTAAGAGGACTCAGTGTGACTTCACCCGAATAGGCCTGCCAGTTGGTGTTGGTGGCAAAACTGACCGCAGTATTCAGGGCCAGCAGAAAGGAAACGGCGGCTTGGTGCGCCGGGTTGAGGGGCAGGTAGTTTTGGACGAGCTGGAGCGCCAGCACCAGGAGCAAACCGGCACCGTTCAGGAGGGCCAAACACCAGCCGTACTCGCGGACGCTCATTTCACGCTGCGGATCGATCCCGGCAGTCCGGTAAATCGCGCGCTCCATACCGCCGAGAAACCGGTCTGCAGGATGATGGTCACTCCTGAAGACCCTGCTCATAAAATGTGCCAGCGGGGGCGTCAGCAGGAAGAGCAGTGCAAAATAGAGCACGAAATAGGGAACAAATGAACCTTCCATGACCGGTCTCAGAATTTTTCTGGAAAGAGCATAGCATAAACCAGATAGCCGATCAAAAAGATCACCATCAGCAGGGCGAATATCCAGTCGATTTTCATGAGATTCTCCTTATCTTGCCTATAATGTAGCGGAAAGATAATAAAGGATCCATGGGCAAAGAGGCGGGAGAACCTAAAGAAAAGATAAAGAGGCTGACAGGTTTTCGTCTTCGGATTGCTTCACATTTCTGGGGTATCGCGGTCCTCAAGGAAGCGCGGGTCATTCTAAACAAATTAACGAATATTAGAATGATTTTGCTTGACATTTTGCCTTGAGCCGGATATATTGAAAATGGGGAACCCCCTTCCAGCGACCGGCCAGCCGGCTCCTATCTTCTCATTACCTTCCTATGCGTCACTTCCTGATATTCTGGTGAGTTCCCGCGCCCAGGCATGCCTTTGCCGTTAGTAAAACCAAACTTGGGAGGAATGCAGACAGGGCCCCTTCGCGGGGTGTTGCCATAGTGCTCCCTTTGCGAAAGAGGGGCTGCAGTGGAATAGCTCCCTGGACGGCGGGAAAAGCGGACAGATCCGGAATTTTGATGGTCTTTACAGAATTATGATGGGATTTACACAAGTGTGGAGGCTCTATGCGTCTCATGATGCGATCTCTGATGGCCATTACCTTGCTGGTGCTGGCCTTATTCTGCGTGACACTGGGGACCCATCCCCATACGGTTTTGGCTGCTTCGCCCAAATGGCTGCATGAAATTCACCAGACATTCGATAATGCGGACTATCCGCTCTGGATCGAATGTGCCAATGGCGGTGCCGGCGAGCTGTTTCACATTTTTGGCGATGTACATACCTTTATTCAAGCCAGGGTCGACAAAGACGGCGTGATGCATATCCAGAGCCACACGACCACCCAGGGCGCATCAGCCCAAGGGCTGACAACCGGAAATCTCTATCGTTTCATCGGCATTGAACTGGACAAGAATTACGACTTGCCGCCTTCCGGTGACGCTTTCTGTTTTCATGACGACTGGGTGTATACCCTGAACTTCATTGGCAAGGGAAAGATGCCCAACATTACGGTTCATCAGACGATCCGCGTCGACCTGTGTATCGGCTACGATCCGGTCCTGGACCGGTATTATGTCTTCAGTGAATCGTACCACGTTCTCAACGATTGGGCCAAGTGCCGATAAGCCCCGGCCATCCTGCCGTTGCGGTCCTGCGCCAGGATTAGCCGATCCGGTATGAGACTGCTGCTCATACAGGGGACTCGATTTTCTTCATCAGCAGAGATAAAAAAAGCCGGTCCCGGGAGATCTCCCGGGACCGGCTTTTTACTCTGAGCAGTAAAGAGCGGACCGGTTTACTTCTCCGCTGGCAGCAGCACCTTGGTTTTCGTTTTCGTGGGCAAAAAGATACCGATCACTCCTTGAACACCGACGGTCATGACAATGTTAAGGAAGATGGCGAGGAAGGCGAGCAGCAGCAGCGCCCCGCAGAGGGCGGCGAGGATCATGTAGAGGTTGAACTCGCCGTTGAAATAGAGGGTTCTGAGCAGCATGCCATGCAGACCGGCCATACCCATGAACGCCCCCATGCCGATACCGCCGATCAGGTGCGCCCAGAAGTGGAAATTGGCGAGCTTTTGGTTCTAGAGTTTGGCGCCGTTGGTCAGTATCGGCAGCAGCAGATAGATGGCCGAGTAGGGGGTCATGGGCAGTCCGACGAGTAAGGCGACGTGGACGTGCGGGCCAACCACCCACTGGGTGTTATGGAGGATGCGGTTCAGCCCGAGGTCCGCCTGCATGATCCCCGCCGGCACGGTTAGGGCGAAACCGAGCAGACCGCCGAGCAGGAATTTGAGCGGATTGATCATCTTGAGCGGCCGTGCGCTCCAGAGGGTGATCAGCGTGATGGCGAAGGCCAGTCTCTGGGTGATCAGTTCGAAGGCCGTGACCATCTCGCCGGAGAGGATCTTGAGAATGCCCGGCTGTGCCTGATCGGACATCAGGTGGTGCGACCAGACGGTCCAAGAGACCACCATTTCGACAGAGCGGCGCGGGCGATGTTCTCCATGAAGAGCTTTTTGCCGGTGATCATCGTCGCCAGCAGATACCAGGTGGCAGCGACGAAGATCAGCACCAGGCCGTCGGCGATCAGGTCCAGTCCCCACCAGTACCAGTTCTTGTAGAGCACGGCATCGATGGCCGAGTGCTTGAGATCATAGCCGAGCAGGGCGGCGACCATATAGACAAGGATCAGCACCCCCGTAAAGGTGAGCACCAGGGCATTGAACGCCGTGTCCACCGTGCCACGGGCCACCGCCGCAACCGGCAGGGGGACCAGAAGCTCTTTTTTCTTCTTAGAGAAGAGATTGCGGAGTCCGGTGAGGCCGAGGGCCGATTTCAACAGCGGCCACGCCTGCTGTTTTTCCCATCCCGCCGGCGTGTAGGTGATCGTCTTGAAGATGTTGACCACCCAGAGCAGAGTGCCGACCATCACCAGCGCAATACCGAGGATGAAAAAGGTGCCGCCGACCACGCTGAACTGGGTGAAATCGGCGGGCAGGGGCCAATAAAGGGGATAGAGCGGCGAATAGTGCGAGACAAACCCGGCGAACCAGAAGAGGGAGGTCCCGATGATGATCAGCCAAAGTCCAAAGCCCTGTCTTGATGCTCCACAATGCTTTTTTCATCAGGAGGAGGACGAGAAAAAGAAAGGCTAGAAGTCAATCGAATAGGTGGAACCGAAGATGCCCGCTAGGGGATGGGCGGTCATGATGGTATAAAACTGGGTTTGGGTGATCGCGGGGATCTACGAGACCTCAAAGATCCGGATGATCATGCCCTCGACCACCACGAAGCGGGCCTTTTGGTCTATTTTAATGACCAGCTTCCCGGAGGGGAGGACGAACCGGTGATCGACGACATGGATGACATACTCCCGGTCGGCCTTGATCTCCGCCCGGTTGAGGTCCATGGTCTTCCAGGGGATGGTCTCATGGATGAGGATGTGCAGAGAGACACCAATGACAACCAGAAGGCCGACGAAGGCATAAAAAAGTCCGGGTTCGACAGCTGTACTGCCTTGCCGGGTTACCTTCCAGGAGAACCATGCCATCAGCGCCAGGATCGCCAGAACATAACAGGTGCAGGCGATGGTCTGGCCCAGCAATACTACGCATATGTCACCCATAGTCCTTCCTTTTGCTAAAGGGTTGGGGATTGAATCGAATGGTCGAGCACGCGTGCGCTGCAATAAACACAGTTTCCACTCTGATCAGCCAGTCGATGTACCTGATAAAGCTCTCGATCCTGGCGGCGGACTCGACAATCTTGACGGACCCGGTTGGTTCCGCTGCCGGTGGATCACGTCCCGCTCCATATCATCAGATTTTTAAAAAGAGGGGCTATTGTTTATTTTGGCTTGCATTCCTCTGGCGTTATTTCTATATTAATTTTAATTATAAATGGTTAGGTTCGGGATAGGCCAAATTCCGCGGGGCGGACGGCGCCCGGCGAAAAGTATCCAGATTGTGTTCTCAGCCGCGTAAATTACCAGAACAGAGAAATCTTTGCCCCATCATTTTCCATCCTGTTTGATGCCTAAAAATCTGTCTCACACTGAGCCCGGTTCAATTCAGCCGAGCTGAATCATCGCAGGATCAGAGAGATTGCAGAAATACCTTGCTTTACCGATTAGCCGGGTAGGAGAATTCTGCCCCGTTCAGCAAGAGATCAAATCGTATTGTACTATTCTCTTTGGATAGATCACGTGAAGAAACTGACCCCTACATCAACACTACGCTGGCTGGCTGTGGTCGCCGCCTTGCTGCTGGTTTTGCTGCTCCCATTCCGTATTCCCTGCACGCTAAAAACGGTCGGCAAGGTCCAGCCTCGCCGGGAATGGCTGGTTGTGCGCGCTCAAGATGGTCAGATTTCGACCCATCTCTGGAATCATGAGACAGCAACATTGGAGAGAGTGACCGTTACCCAGATGCTGCGTGGCGATGCGGCAGAATTCCAGTTCCTGCCGGGGGTGTTTGGCTCGGCACAGGTCACTGAAGGGGATACGATCGCCCTCCTACATTCAGCGGACCTGATGCAGGCATCTGCGGCCTTGCAGGGCTCTCTGGTGGCAGCGAGGAGTTCTCTGTTGGCCCTCTCCACGGGTGAGAAACTCCCCCTGATCGAGGAAGCTCGTCATCAGATCGAACAGGCAGCGGTGATGGCGCAAGAGAAAAAACGGATTGCGGAGCGTCTGGCGGAACTCCTTGCCAAACACCTGGTCTCGTACCAGGACTATGAACTTGCGCTGACCACCCAACAAGCTTTTGAAGCAAATCTTGCCATCGCCCGATCCCGGTTAGCCAGCCTGCAGTCCGGAGCTAAAAAGGAAGAAATTGCTGCGATGGAGGCCCAGATCCTCCGTCTGGAGAAGGAACTGGCTGCCCTGCAGAAAAAAGCTGAGGGTTATGTCGTGCGATCCCCTATCACCGGGACCAGGATCCAGCATTTTGCCTCCGATACCCTGCTCGCCATCGCGGAAACGGGCTCCTACGTTCTCACATTGCCGGTGCGTGCCCGCGATCGTTCTCTTCTTTCAGGAGGCGAGGTGGTGACTATTCGTGCTGCTGACGGCCGCATCAGCGGCAGCGGTCCTGTGGTTTTTATCAACCCCATGCTCGAGCTGCTCAATGGCGAGCAGGTCTTTTGGGTCGTGGCGCGTTTGGAGCACCCGACCGGCCTGGTTTCTGGCCTCTTCGTCCCGACCGAAATAGCGTGCAAATCTGTTTCGAAATTGGCTTTTTTACAAAGATTTATGGAATAGACAGCATGTTTCGTTACGAGTTCAAGTATATGGTGCCCTTCAGCAGGATCGATGCCTTGCGGAGGCGGATCGGACCATTTGTCCAGGAGGACAAGTTTGCCGGGCGGCGGCCGGACCATCAGTACATCGTCCGCAGTATTTATTATGAGAACACCGGCTATCGAAGCTATGAGGAAAAGCTGGCCGGGATCGAACGCCGTGTTAAGGTGCGCATCCGGGGTTATAACCAGCCGGAACCGGAGAGTAGCGTTTTTCTCGAGCTCAAACGCAAACACGGTCCTTTCATCCGCAAGAACAGGGCACCGGTGCTTTGGTCGGAGCTGTCAGACTTGCTACGCGACCGCGATGTGGAACGCCATGTCTGCGTGCGGCGCTCCTTCGAGCAGGGCAAAGAAGATGCGCGACTTTTTTTCTATCAGCTCATCGCCAAGGGCATGAGTCCTGCAATTCTGATCACCTATGAAAGGGAGGCCTATTTCGCAACCTTCGACCGCCGCATTCGCTTGACTTTCGACAAGCATATCGGTTTTCGTCTGACACAAGATCCGCGACTTCTGTTCGATGAAAAATCGCTCACGCCACTCTTCCGCAACCATTTCGTTTTCGAACTGAAATTTGATGACAGTCTGCCCGAGTGGCTGATCGATGTCATTTCGGAATTCAATCTGCAGCGTCAGGCGGTCTCAAAGTATGCCTTATCGCTGGAGCGAGCCTGGTTTCTCCGTCACGGACGGCATCGCCGCGATTATGTATCCCTTCTGCCCGCCTGGGGAGGGATCGAACCAAGGCCCCATCGGAATCAGGAGACCGGCACGATTTAGGAGGATGAACAAAAAATCATGTTGCAGGAATTCAGCACAATCTTGACCACCGGCATCACCTTTGAACAGGTGACCATCAATTTGCTCTTTGCCCTGGTGTGCGGGCTCTCAATCTCATGGATATACCGCCTCACCTACCGGGGACCGGGTTTCGCTATCAGTTTTGTGCACGCGCTGATCTACCTCGCGATGATCACTGCTGTCGTTATCATGGTCATCGGCAACAACCTCGCCCGGGCCTTCGGCCTGGTCGGAGCAATGTCGATCATCCGCTTTCGCACCGCAGTCAAGGATACTGCAGATATCGTTTTTATCTTCTTCAGCCTGGCCATCGGCATGGCGGCTGGAGTCAGCATGCATAAACTGGCCCTCGGCGCCACCATGTTAATCGGCCTGGTTATGATCATTATGGCTAAAAGCACGGCAGTCCTGCCGATGGGGCGGAAATTTCTGCTCCAGTTTTCCCTGCTCGGCGACAGGCCCGACGCGGTGCCCTACGAAGCCATCCTGAAAGAGTACTGCCGCACCTACAAATTGATCAACGTCAAAACGGAAGAGGAGGAGAGCCTCTACGAGATTTCATACTACGTTGACTTGCGCAACGAACAACAACATTATGAGCTGGTGAATAATCTGAAAAAACTGACCGGCATGCTGCGAGTCAACCTCTTTTATGATGAGGAAGCGATTTGATATCTAGCTCCGTTCTCTCTATCCAAAGCATCGTCCGGGTTTTCGAGCCGAATTCCATGATGCCATGCAGCGCTATCGCCCCCGTCCTATCCATGTCCCGGGCCTTTAGGACGACCCTTTCATAGAGCGGCTGCTTGCCGTATTTGTTGTTCTCGCCCGGAAAAATCCGCAAGATGTATCCCTCCTTAGGTGTCTGCATCGTTTGGCTCCAGAGTGACTGCGCCATCCAATGACCAGCCCGGACCGCATTGTCCCACAGAAAAGAATTGAATACCATGGGAAAAATTGCTATCATACAGAGTGGCCCACTTATACCAGCAGAGGAGAAGCAAATGGCCAATCAATTTGTGGAGACCGTATTTGCAGGGGATGACCGATTCATCAGAGGCTTCCTGCAGGGCTGGCTTGCCGGCAGCGGCAAGGTGTACCGGTTTTTTCTGCATGGCGAGGCCGGCATTACCGGCGAGTCGTTGGGGGAAAAGTTGAAAGAGCTGGCGGGGATCGGCGAAGAGCATGCGAAGGTTCTCATCGAGGTGCCCTTTTGGGAATGCCTTAAAGCCGATGCTGTCGCGGTTAGCCACCTCGGATGGTCTGGAAAATTCTCCGGAGCCAGGACGGTGAAATCGGCACAATTTTACCTCAAGATCAAGGATGCCTCACGCGAAGATGCCCAGGCTCTGAAAGAGATCATCCGCAACCGCCCCGATACCCTGCAAGTCGAAGGCTGGAAGGAAGAGGAAAAAGTGAACCAGGGTGCCAGGGGTATCGAGCTTTATGCCCCGCTCCATGAGTATCTCTATTCCGCATCGGGAAGCTTCAGCGGCCCGATCGACCTCCTGATCGATCTGCGCCAAAAGCTGCTCAGCCACTCTTCCGCCATAGCGGAGGGGATCCGGATACTATATGAATAGGGCGAGCAGACCCCTCAGCGAGTTCTTTGCAAGCGAACAGGCTTCGAGCATCATTCTGATTCTCTTCACAGCCGTTTCGATCGCCATGGCCAGTATCTCATGGGGTGGCACCTATCTGCTGTTCTGTCACACTAAAATCGGCCTGAGGGTGCCCGGCCTCGTGAACAGTTGCAAGATCGGCATCCTGGCCGGCTCGATTTGCGCTGGCCTGACCGGCCTTCTCATCCTCGGAGCAACGCGGAGAACAGCTGCACGCCCGTAACCAGATCCTGAACTGCCGTTCCCAATAGGAGGAATGCCTCATGCGTCAACGTGCAGTCGTCTGGTTCTATCCCCTTCTTATCCTTGGCTTGCTGATCGGCTGCGCCCCGGTTTTGAAAACGGGGCGGGGAGGGGCGGTCTTACCGCGGCCAACGGTCATCCTCGGCATCTTCGGGGGCATGGGACCGGAGGCCACGGCGAACCTCTATCAGCTTGTTGTCGAACGCACCCCGGCAACCAGAGACCAGGAGCATATCCCCACCCTGATCTACAGCCTACCACAGGTGCCGGACCGCACCACCGCCATCCTCAGCGGTGATCCTTCGATCCTCCCCTTCCTCAAGGAAGGCGTGACCCGGCTGGAAAAAGCGGGCGCTTCCTATATCGCGATTCCCTGCAACACCGTTCACTACTATTACGATCAGATGCAGGGATCTGTCAAAATTCCCATCATCCATATGATCCGAGAGACGGCAGAGGAGGTGAAGACGCGATATCCGCAGGCGAAAAAGGTCGGGCTGCTGGCGACCTCGGGTACTATTTCGACTGGCCTCTATGAGAAAGAGTTCGCCGCGCGGGGCATCGAGGTCGTGGTGCCAACGAAAAATATCCTGGAGAACTATGTCATGAAGGCCGTCTACCTGATCAAGGCGCACGGCGACAAACAGCAGGCCGAGGAGTGGCTCTGCCTCGCCGGCAAGGAGCTGGAGCATGACGGCGCGGAGGTGGTGGTGCTGGGGTGCACCGAGATCCCGCTGGCCTTCAATCCCAAACGCTCCGGCGTGCCGGTGGTGAGCGCCACCCGGGTCCTGGCAGACCGGGCCATCGCGCGTTATCAGGAGTTCCTGAGGATGGAGATAAAGTAGCATTGGGGGGGAACACGCCATTAGCATTGAAAAAGAACGGGGCGTATGGCGGGCGTGGGATCAGCCTCGGGATCGCCTTCAGGATCCGGAAGGCTGGCGTCTGTTGTTGCATCCTGCCAAAGGAGGATCCATGCGAAAACTGTTCATTTTGCTGATTCTGCTGTTGTTCCTGGTCATGCCGGCGGCTGCGCAATCCACCCTACCCCGCTATGATCAGCGCGCCGGTTTTCTGCTGGCCGCACCCAGCGCTTTCGATGATGGCCTGTTGGGGTTCGTCAATCCTGCAACCCTCGGTACTCTCACCCTGCCAGAACTTCGGCTCGGTTTCGGGACCGATGCCGGTGACTGGAACGCAAACCGCCACTGGGGCCTCTTGACCGGCGCCCGCAATGCCGGGTTCGGCTGGATTCGTCAGGGGGAGACGGATGAGTACCGCTTCTCCCTCGCCGGTGGGGATGAGGGCTTCTCGCTGGGGGTTGGCTATGGCTGGACCAAGGGGGCTCCGGTGAATCACACCCTGGTGACGATCGGTTCGCTGATCCGGCCTTCCCGCATGGTCTCCATCGGTCTCAGCGGCCTCTTTTCGCAAAACCACCCGGAGCGCGAAGGCCTTTTCGAACTCGCTCTCCGACCGCTGGGGACCGACCGTCTCACACTCTTCGGCGATTGTGCCGCCGACGCCAGGGAGAATCTGAAGAATTCCTCCTGGAGCGCCGGCGCCGTAGTTAAACTCCTGCCCGGCCTCCATCTCACCGCCCGCCGCTTTGACACGAAAACATGGAGCGCCGGCTTGTCCTTCAGCCTGGGTTCGGCCGGCGTCGCCGCCCAGAGCATGTCCGGCCGGGACGAGGAGTCCGGGCCTACCTACTACGGGCTCCGCCTTGGCGGAAGAAGGGAGAGCATCGTCGCGCGCAAGAATTCCTGCTATTATACCCAAACGCTGCGGGGCGGGATCCGCTACCAGAAATTCCGCTGGTTCGACGACGAATCCCGCTCGCTCAGCGGCCTGCTCGACGATCTCCAGGGCGTCATCGACGATCCCGCGGTCGCCGGCGTCGCGCTGAACCTCTCCGGCCTGGCGGCCGGACCGGAGATGGTCTGGGAACTCCGCGAAAAACTGAAAGCAGTACGGCAGGCGGAAAAGCATATTATCGTATTTCTCGAACGCGGCGGCATGACCGAGTATCACCTCGCCAGCATAGCCGACTGCGTCGTCCTTGATCCCGAGGGCATGCTGCAGCTGCCGGGCTATATCATGGGCCGGACCTTTCAGAAGGAGATGCTCGAGAAGCTGGGGCTGGGATTCGACGAATGGCGCTTCTTCAAGTACAAATCGGCGAATGAATCCCTCTCCCGCGACAGCATGTCGGATGCGGACCGCGAGCAGCGCCAAGCCCTGCTTGATGATCGCTACGCCGTAGTCCGCGAGGATATCTGCAGCGCGCGCCGCATGACCCCCGCGCAGTTTGACGCTTTGATTGACAGCACCGTGGTTTTTAATGGCAGCGATGCCCTCAAACACGGGCTGGTCGACACCCTCAGCCGCTGGATCGATGCCGACAAGATCGTGGCGGCGCTGGAAAAGGGCAAGAAGCCTTTTATTTCGGGAAGGAAGCTGGCGAAGCAGACGATGCCCCGACTGGAATGGGGCGCGCGGCCGAAAATGGCCCTGGTCTACGCTGTCGGCGTCTGCGATCTCGAGAGCGGCATCAAGGCGCGGAAACTTGAAAAGATCTTTACAGACCTCACCAAAGACCGAAGCATCAAGGCGGTAATCTTGCGCGTCGACTCGCCGGGCGGCGACGGTCTGGCCTCGGACCTGGTCGCCGAGGCGATGAAAAAATGCAGCGAGAAGAAACCGGTCATCGTCACGCAGGGCAGCGTCGCCGCTTCGGGCGGCTACTGGCTCTCGATGTACGCCGACACGGTCGTTTCCGCTCCCTTCACCGTTACCGGTTCTATCGGCGTCATCGGCGGCTGGGTCTGGAACAAGGGGCTGGGTGATAAACTTGGGCTCAGGACTGATCACGTGCAGGTGGGAGATCACGCGGATCTGGGATTTGGCATCCAGCTACCTCTGGTGGGCTTGGAGGTGCCGGATCGGAACCTCACCGCGGACGAGCGTACCCGGATGGAGCAGTTGATTCGGTCAATGTACAGCGGTTTTGTCGGTAAGGTCGCTGCGGGCCGTGCCCTGAGCGCCGATTCAGTGGGCCAGATCGCCCAGGGGAGGGTCTGGAGCGGGCTTGCTGCACAAAAGCTCGGCTTGGTGGATGTCATCGGCGGGATGGAAGAGGCGATCGCGCTGGCCAAAGAGGCAGCCGGGATCCCGGCCGGACGCGAGATTGACCTTATCGAGTATCCAAGACCCGCCCTGTTCGAATTCTCCTCTTTCTTTTCCGGTGTCCGGGCAAAGACGTCACCCTCATCTGCGGAGAATCCCGAATGGGAGTACCTCAAAACCATCGCCGGTCATCCGGGGGAGCCGCTGCCGCTGCTGCCGCCGGATTATATCATCCAGTGAGGGTGCCTTTGACCCTCTTGGTCTCGCCCTGTTGGTCGACGGCGAACCTTTTTTGATTCTTGGCGCCCTATGCCACAACTCCACTGCCTGGCCGGCTATCCTGCCGCAGGTCTGGACGGCGATGGCGGAGCTCGACGTCAACACCCTCGAAATTCCAGTCTATTGGGAGCAGTTTGAGCCTCGACCCGGCCAGTATACTTATGATGTCATTGACACTTTCATCACCGAGGCGCGCGAGCACGGTCTGAGACTCGTTCTGCTCTGGTTCGCCGTCTGGGATGTGGATATCACCTTCGGCCGTTTCAACCGGCTGGCCCGCGTCATCTGCAAGTCGAGGAGGGCCGATACCGCGAGGGTGAATTCAAGGCTGACCGCATCCTCAACGGGGATCAGACCGACTGGAGACTGGTTTTCTCGAGTCCCACTGTTTTTGCGCGTTCAGCTTTATACGCGATAGTCAGAGCTGTTGAGTACACTACTCCCTCATCCGGAAGCTCTCACAGGACGCCGCGATATTGCAATCAGCCTGTTTCACCGGATTCCGCAGGATATAAAGGAGATTCCGCGATCATCAATACCCTCCAAATAATACCTTGAAATTTCGGTTAACCTTGACGAAATATCCAGGTATGGCCCGTCGCTATCTGATCCAGGGGAGCGCTTCATGTGATTTGATCGCTCAGTGTTCCTAGACAGTGGCCGGATGTATCAGCTATCTGGAATTGGGCGGCTTTTTTCTGGGGGAGATTGCCCCTTCTGATCTCAACAAACTGTGGTTGCAGGGCGGTTTTCCCCTCTCGTTTCTGGCTGCCATCCCTGAAGATTCACCCGGGATTGACATCCAGCGACCCCGTGTCGCTGACCCACTCGATGGCGTTGCGCAGCAGCCGGCGAAACCGGGGATCTTCAAAGGCCCGATGATCATGGCCCGGCTGCAGATAAACGATACGGGAGCGGCCATAGGTGTGCGCCCAACCGATAACCGGACTGCTCTCCGGATGATTGGTGCGCAGCAGCGGATGAATATCTGGCCGGGTGATGAATCCGCCATAGACCTCATCATGTAGGATGAAATCGCCGAGGCCCCGAGTGACCGGATGACGGCGATCGGCGATCTCCACTTTGACCTCGACATCCTCTCGATAGGTGGAGGCAGGCAGCATCCGGCCCGCACGTTCCACCGCCGCCGGCAGATATTTTCCCCCTACCATCCTCTCATACTCCGGCCAACCGGGATTGGCGCACAGCGCATGATGGAGGAAAACCACACCGGTCCCCCGCTGCAGCAGCTGCGTCAACTCCTCCTGCACCGCAGCACTGATGGAATCCGGCATATCATAAAAGAGCACGACCTCAAAGGGCTGCTCGCCGGCGGAAAAGACCCCCTGTTCGAGCGGATGGATTTTTTCCTTCCAGATGATGTCACCGAATTCATCGAACATCCTGAAGAAAGCTGCGTGTTCGAAATCGTGGCCGCCGGTGATGATCAGAATTTGGCGCGGTTCGAAGTGGGCGGTGGGCGTGCAGCAAAACGATAGGAGCGCAAAGTAAAGGAGGTTCTTCATGGACGTGTTCTCCGGTTGAGTAGGGTGAACGGGACCGGCGGAGGGCCGGAGCAGAAACGGCCGGCATGAGACAATCTCCCCTCATTATGCTGATTTATATCGTGCCAGTCAAGCTTGCTTTCCCCACCCACCGGTTATCTGCCGAAATAGCGCAGCGCCACGCAGGTCATGTCGTCCGACTGCTCCTGCGCCCCGGCGAAAGCCTGCACATCCCCGATCACTCCCTCCGTCAGCCGCTGCACGGCTTCTCCCCGATGGCGCTGCAGGGATTCTTCAACCCGTTGCTCGCCGAACATCGCCTCTCCGGTGTTGGTCGCCTCGGTGATGCCGTCGGTGTAGAGAAAGAGGGTATCTCCCGGCGCCAGTGAGATCACATTGGATTCATAATCGCGGTTTTTCAGGCAGCCCAGCATAATCCCGCCGCGATTGTCGAGCGGCTGGATCCGGCCCTCCCGGGTGATGAGATAGGGGAGGGTGTGGCCGCCGTTGCAGTATTCAAAAGAACCATTGCGGCTGTCAAAGATGCCGTAAAAAACCGTGACAAACATCGAGGCCAGGCTCTCATCCACGAGAATGTTGTTGACGCTCTCCAGGCAGGTGTCCGGAGGAATCCCTTTCAGGGCGGTGGCCTTGAGCAGGGTCTTGCTGACGGCCATGAACATCGCTGCCGGGATGCCCTTGCCGGAGACGTCGCCGATGATGAGGCCAACCCGGGATTTGTCGATGAGGAAAAAATCGTAGAGGTCGCCGCCTACCTGCCGCGCCGGGATCATGCGGGCGTAGAGATCGAACTCCTTGCGGTCCGGAAAGGGGGGGAAGGTCTTGGGTAGGATCGAGGTTTGGATCTCGGTGGCGATTTCGAGTTCGTGCTGGATGAACAGCAGCTGATCGCGCGACTGCATCGCCTCCTTGAACAGCCTCAGGTCGTTGAGCGACTTGTTGATCGTGATCTCAAGGTCGTTGAAATCGATAGGTTTGATGATGAAATCGAAGGCGCCGCGGTTCATCGCGATGCGGATGTTGTCGATGTCCCCGTAGGCCGAGACGATGACCGAGCGCAGGGTGGGCTTTTCCTGCTCCTTGATGCGGGTCAGCAAGGTCAGACCATCCATCCCGGGCATGTTAATGTCGGTCAGAACCAGATCGATAGTCTCATCCTCCGCCAGCAGGCCCAGGGCTTCCTCCCCGTTGCCTGCGAAGCGGAAGGTAAAGATGCCCTCGCGAATCTGCTTCCTGAATCTTTGTAGGATGAGCTGCTCAAGATCAGGCTCGTCATCCACAACCAGGATGGTTGCAGTCATTTCACACTCCCGAGTATGGAATTATCTGGGCAGGCGGATGATGAATTCCGCAAACCGGCCTTCCTCGCTTTCGAAGAAGAGCTGTCCGCCGTGCTGATGCACGATTAGATCGTAGCTGATCGACAGTCCAAGGCCTGTGCCCTTACCAGGCGGCTTGGTGGTAAAAAAGGGGGTGAAGAGCTTCTCCCGGACCGCGGCGGGTATCCCGTCGCCATTGTCGCGGATGCGGATCTCGATCCAGTCGCCTCGGCTGCGGCTTTTCACGGTGAGGGTGGGCCTGAAATCCCCGTTCTGTTTTAGCTTCTTGCGATGCACCTCGTAACAGCCGTTGGTGATGATGTTGAGAAAGACGCGGCTGACATCCTGGGGCACGATGTTGATTTTGCCGACCTCAGGATCGAAATCGGTCTCGATAGTGAGGTTGAAGGTATTGTCCTGAGCGCGCATGCCATGATAGGCCAGATTGATGTCCTCGGCCAGCATGGCGTTGATATCGGTGAGCTGGCGTTCGTCCGACCGGCCGCGGGAGTGTTGCAGCATGCTCTTGACGATGCTATCGGCCCGCTTGCCGTGCTCCTCGATCCTAGCGGCGTTCTGCTCCAGCATGGTGAGGATTTCAGCGATGGCCGACGGGTCTTGCGGCTCGCGGCTCAACTCATCGCGCAACTCCTGCACCAGATTGCGGGAGAGCTGGGCGAAATTGTTGACGAAATTGAGGGGATTCTTGATCTCGTGCGCAATGCCGGCGGTGAGGGCGCCGAGGGCAGCGAGCTTGGATTGGGTGACGAGCTTTTCCTGTGTGGCCTTGAGCTCCTCGAGCAGGGCCGCAAGCCGGTGATAGGCCTCGGCATTGTCGAGGGCGATGGCGCTGTAGACGGCCAGGTTGCGCAGCATATTGACGTGATAGTCGGTATAGGCATGGCCGACGCGGCTTTGCGCTGAAATCACGCCAATGGCCTTGCCCTTGTTCCAGAGGGGAAGGTAGAGGAGCGAGAGGGGGGGATCTCCGTGCAGGGTGGAGGTAAGGACGCCCCGATCTTCGCCGCATTCGGCGCTGCAGTCGTTGATGACGATTTCCCGATGCCGGTTGAAACAGCGCACCGCCAGATGCGTTTCGTCCGACAGCGCCACAGAGAAGGGCTCCAACGTCCGGTTGTCTTCAATGGTGGCGGGGAATTCGAGCACACCCTTGGCGGGATGGTGCAGCCCGATGGTGAAAACGGAGGCATCCATCAGGGTATGGACATTCTCGTAAAGGGTATGGATGATGTTTTCGATCGACAACGAAGAGGTGATGTCCCGGCCGATCCGGCTGAGCTGCTCCACATCCTCCTTTTGCGAATGGACCTGATCGAGCGCGGTTTTCAGTTCACTGTTCTGCTTCTCGATCACCCGGCTTTGTCGAACCCGGATGAGGTAACCGCGCCACAGAATGATGGAAAGGCAGAGGCCGAGCGCGGCTGCGGTGATGCCATTGATCTGGTTGGAGATCAGGATTGCGGGATTTTTCTGGGTCAGGGAGATGGCAAAATAAAAGACCGTGAAGGAGATGAGATAATAGAGCAGCGCAAAGCGCGGCGGCGTCAAAAGGACGAGGCCGGTTATGAGACAGGTGATCAAGTAAGCAGTGATGTTGTCGGTGACCAGTTGGTCGGCCGCCGCCAGGGCCACACCCTCCAGCAGAAGGATCACCGCGGTGAAGTGGATGCAAACCAGCGCCAGCCGGCTGTTTTTTCCGGGCTTGTAGGCGAAGAAGTAGATGACGAGGTTGATGATGACAAAGCTGACCAGCAGGATGGCGTGACAGATCCAGATCGCATGCCGCCACTGATAGGTCACGCCGGTCTCGCCGGCCGACTTGACGAAAAAAAAGATGAAATAGCTGGCGCTGGTGGGGATGGCCAGGAGGGAAAGGTAAAAGACGCGGCGGATGTTCTCCAGGTCGATGACCGTCCGGGTGAGCTCCTTGTCCTCAGGTGAGAGCCGGAAAGCGGCTGCTGCTTTGCTCAATCCTCTCCGTGCGAGAGAAGGCCTTGATCCGGATGCCATGATCGGTCCCCCTTCCTGCGACTTGTCTGAAAGGCTATGTCGCCCATCCGCCAGCTTCTCCGCGATGTCACCTCCCGCAGGAAGATGATTCTCTCTCCTGCCTCATCCTGTTATTTATAAAATAACAAATGACGCGACCGAAATCAAGCCATAATCCAATAATTTTATGCCGGGCATTCCTCTTGGGGCTGCGGCTAACGTGGGTGCGCCAGACGCCATTTTCGGAAACCAGCGATTATCCCTTTTGCTGATGATAAGATAATACTATAATTCGTCTCTTTTTGCCAATTGACTTGACAGTTGCCGGTCCTTGGTGTATATTGAAATAAAAGAGGAGGTCCGTATGGAAAAAACCAAGGGGTTATGCATTAGGATGATCGTTTTGGCCACGATGCTGGCGGCTCCGTTGATCGCACGGGAGGACGGGGATGCAATCGATTTCACCACTGGCAAAGCGGCGGCCGGAAGGAGGCCTGTTGCTCTAGCGCGCCAGTCGGTCACGGCCGGAAATGTTCTTTGGGACCTGACGCATGGAGTCTATCTGGACTATCAGCCGGAACGCCGATACAGCATGATCTGCGATTCTTTGCACGGTCGGGGCTATTCGGTAGTCACCACCACCAACATTGCATCCGCCGACCTTAACGCCTACAAAATCCTAGTCATCTCCTTGGGTTCAGCCTGGGAAGGCTCCTACACCGAAGCGGAGCGGGACAAGGTTGTTGCCTTTGTGCGAAACGGCGGCGGGCTGCTGCTCATGGGCGATAATCCCCTGCATTGTCCCAATGGCAATCTGAGGAGGATCGCTGAAGCATTTGGAGTGACCCTGGGTGTTTCATGGCAGGACGAGTATTCGATTACCGGTTTTTCGGACCACTACCTGTGCGGTGGGCTGACCAGACTTCACTGGCAGGCCTGGGGAGATCTCGGTGTGACCGACCCCGCCCGTGCCGTCATTTTCGGCCGCTACAACCATCTTGCAGTCGCGGTAGCCGAAGCCGGCGCCGGCCGGGTGGTAGTGGCCGGAGATGTCAATTTTTGTGATAACGACTATCATCTGAATTATGACAACAAGCTTCTCACCTATAATATCTTTGACTGGCTCGCCCAATCCACCCGCGAATGGACCGGTGGCCCATTCGATTTCAACGATGGCACGACGCAGGGATGGAGCCACAGCAAGGTTTTTCTCTATAATGGCAGCGCTGTTAAGTCCAATTTTGCCTTCGGACTGAGCGATGAAGTCAATTACCCCAACGCGCCCGGAAAGGATCCTTTGGGAGATAATAAAATGTCCCTGGGTTTCAGTACGCCGGGAGGTCTTGGCATAGACAATTCAGAATGGAAGCTATGGGCGATTGCGGAATATTCACCCGAGCTGGCCTACTCCAGCGCGTGGCAGAATGCGGCGGGTGTCAGCGTCAAGATCGCAGAGAGCATGGCGGGTTCCGGGGTTGTCCTGACCGCGATGATTCATCTGGTTGGCTACGATCAGGATGCGCTGCACTACTTCCAAATGCCAATGGAACGCGCCGATACCCTGATCCACGATGATCCTTCAGATGATCTCGCCGAGTGGAATGATCTGACTTTTATTTGGGCCGGCAAAGCGGGGCTGCCCACCAACTATATTATTCATAAGTTTATGATCGTTCTATTGGGAACAACTAGTGGAGAGTATCTGCCGGGCGGTCTTTATATCGATGAGGTGGAGCCGATCGCGCCTGGTGGGGCACCCGACATCGCCTGCAATGCCGCTGCCCTCAGCTTTGGCATCGTCAGCGTTGGGCAGTGGCCGGAGAAAACCATCATACTCTCCAACACCGGCACAGCGCGACTGACCGTCAAGGCTCCCCGTCTCACCGGCCCTGATGCTGGGGAATTTCACCTCGCCGGAGATGTACCCGGCTTCGCCCTGCGCCCGGGTGATTCCCGCCCGGTCACCATCCGGTTCGCCCCGCTGAGCGCGGGCTCGAAAAAAGCCGAGCTGAGTTTCACCAGCAACGATCCCGATGAAAGTCCTCTGATCATCACCCTGACAGGGACAGGTGGCGGGGAGACCGGTCGTCTGATCACCTTCAGCGTGACGACGCCGGTCAGCACGCCCGCCGGTGATGCGATCTACCTTGCCGGGAATTTCAATGCGTGGGACCCGGGTCCGGCACAGGCGGGCACCGACGGCCAGCAGCATGACCTGCTGATGACCCAGACCAGCGACTACCATTGGCAAATCGTTCTGCCCTTTGCTAAAAACCAGACTCTGGAGTATAAATACACCCGCGGCGGCTGGGACAAGGTCGAAAAGGGTCCGGGAGGTGAAGAGATCAGCAACCGCATCCAAGACGCGGGTGATGCCGATCTGAAAATCACCGATGTTGTCGGTGCCTGGGCGGATGTCGGCTCGGCGGTTGAAGATCGCACCAGCGGGGAGGTGAGCGCTTTCCGGCTTGAGCAGAACTATCCCAATCCCTTCAACCCGGCCACGCTGATCCGTTATACCCTGCCGGCGGAGACCGAGGTGACACTGGAGATTTTCGATGCCCTGGGGCAGCGGGTGCGAAGTCTGGTGAATCAAAGGCAGCAGGCCGGCAACCACACCGTATGGTTCAATGCTTCAGGTCTGGCCAGCGGCCTTTACGTTTGCCGGCTGCAGGCGGGCACCTGGCAGGCGAACACCAAAATGCTGCTGATCCGGTGACCGGCTGCAAATAGACTCCGGTTCGTTCCAGCTCCGCCGGATGCTGCAAGAAGTTTGACCAACGTGAGAAGAGGATGAGCTGTTCGTTCTGCACCGCAATAGCCGGCAGCTTCGCTGAAGTGCCGTTCGCAGGGCGGGAAATGCTCTATGATACCGGCCATGAGGACGTGTTCATCGACCGCTGCGAGACCTGCGGGGCTCCCTATCTGGGGTTGGGCCTGGATATTTACGATGAGTACTGCGTCTGGTGGGCCAGGATATCTGAAGAGGAGGTCAACGATCTGAAGAACATCGACATCAATCCCTGGTCGATTGAATTTCTGATCATCAAGCGGATCAGAAGAAACCCTGTGCATATCCGCTGGGTGGGCACGCGGGGGATCGAGATCGTTCAGGGCCATGCCGATATCGTGTATGGTCTGCCACACTGGTAACAGGATCGCGGCCATGGTGTATGAAAGATCAGACCCGGGGCGGGTTAACGGAAGAGAGCCCCTCCCCTTCTCCATGCAGCGCTGGCAGCGTCTCTTCTGGGCCGCCCTCTATGCGATCGCCATGGGGGTGCTGGAGGCCGTCTGTGTGGTCTATCTGCGGCGGCTGATCGATCCGGCGGGCAGCGATCTCAGCAACGCCGCCGCGGTAATCGGCCGCACCGTCATCGAACCTGTCCGCGAGCTTTGCACCCTGGTCATGCTTCTGGCCGTCGCCTGGCTGGCCGGGACCCGTTGGCGCTCCCGCCTGGCCTACTTTTTCCTGATGTTTGGAATCTGGGATATCCTCTACTACCTCGGCCTCTACGGCTTTGCGGGCTGGCCCGCCTCGCTGCTAGAATGGGACTGCCTCTTTCTTATCCCCAAACCCTGGTTCGGCCCGGTGCTCGCCCCGGTGCTCATCAGCGCCTATTTCATCTTCGCCTGTACCCTGGTACTCGCGCGGGAGTACTCGGGTCTGCCCCTGCGCCTCACCTGGCCGGTCCTGCTTTTGCACGGCCTCGGCTTTGCCCTCTGGTACGCCTCCTTCGTCCGGGATTCCACGCATATCCTGGCGCAAGGCTATTCCGGCGTGCATTACTCCTGGTTGCTGCTGGCTGCCGGGATGCTCCTTTGCCTGGTGGGCGTCGGTCTCGCCCTCCTCTCCGGCCGACGGGCCGGCAGGAAGAGAACCTCCTGATACCAGCGCCATCCGGCATCGCCATCAGACACCGCTCCCCCTCTGCCACTGGTCACCAGACGCAGCTCAGCCGGATGTTGTAGCCTCTTCCGCCGGCACCGAGCTGAAGGTGGACGCCCTTGGCGGGCCGGGTGAAAAGATAACTGCTGCCGGCGCCCAGGGCGGCACCGGCGAGGACGTCATGGGTGTAATGTCTGCGCGATTCGACGCGGCTCCAAGCGGTGAAGAGGGCTGCGGCATAAGCCGGCAGACCGGGGCGCCAACCATAACGCTTGCGGATAAATTCGGCAGCGCAAAAGGTGACCGAGGCGTGCCCGGAAGGGAAGCCGTATTTGCCGCCGTCGGGCCTTTTTTCGTTGATGAGGTACTTGAGGGCGGTGGTGACACCGAGTGTCAGGGAGGAGACCCGGGCCAACTGCATCACGCCCTCGCAATCGTGATGGTACCAGGTCATGCCGGCAGCTGTGGCCGGCAGGGCGACGAGCAGGACATCACCGGCCGTCTGTACAGCCTCTTTGGCCTCTACAGCCGCGGGACTGACCAGAAGAAAAGAGATCAGTAGAAGCCAGAGGGTGGCATGTCGCGTCACGGTCAGCCTCCTTTCGCTTGCAGTCGTTACGACGGGACAAAAAAAAGCCCTCACGCCATGTGAGGGCTTTGCTTGCGGGGCCGACGGGGCTCGAACCCGCGACCTCTGGCTTGACAGGCCAGTGTGCTAACCAGCTGCACCACGACCCCAATCTTTAAAGCTGCTGTGGGCAGTACTGGATTCGAACCAGTGACCTCCTGCTTGTAAGGCAGGCGCTCTAAACCGGCTGAGCTAACCGCCCAGGAATGGGCTCCACGGCCGAATCTTCTTGCCCTCGCTATGAATTTTTCCGCGGCTTCGGCTTCCAGAAAAGGGCCCAAGGGACCAGAACACAGTACCCGATGATCAGCAGAACCGGCGCCAACGTCAGGGTCATGAAACCATTCACCGGCGGCTGCGCCATGGCAAAATAGCCCAGAATGATCACCACCAGCCCGGCAAAAAAAAGCAGGTAATTGGTGCGGCTGAATCCGAAAAGTTCCTGCGCCGGTTTCTGGGTTTTGCCTTGTAATTTGGTCTTCGCAGTTTTCATAGCCCAAAAATATACAGAAATTAATAGTTTTAGTCAAGGGAATTTTTAGCCTTGACATCCTGAAAAAGCGGAGTCCACATAGGATGCAGCTGGTAAAGCATGCGGCGCAAGGCGGCGGGTGGGCAGCAGGAAAGACCGCGGCGCAAGGCGGCGGATAGGTGCCAGAAACCCGCTGAGCGAAGCATCCTGGGAATTTTTGGCTTGTTGCATTTGCCGTAATAAATGCGTAAACTGTAAAACAAGATCTTGTACCCATAGGGCAGCGAATCTGTTCCCAGGGAGGTTCCCATGAGCAGCGAGTTGACGCGCCGAGATTTCGTCCGCCTCGGCGCGCTCGGGGCCGCGACGGCCCTGAGCCATTCCGCCTCCGCCGCGCCAGGACCGCAGGATAAGCCCGCCTCTGCAGCGGTTGTCCACCGGCCGGTAATCCTCTGCAGCCGCGGAGAGAGCTGGGGGCGTAAGGTCCTCACGCAGGCCTGGCAGACCTGGCTGGAAAAACGGAATATGCTGGATGCCGTCGAGAGAGGTGCCAACATCGTCGAGCTCGATCCCGAAGATCAGTCGGTCGGCTACGGCGGCTTGCCCAATGAGGCGGGCGTGGTTGAGCTCGACGCCTGTGTCATGGCCGGTCCCTTCCACCAGTGCGGTGCCGTGGCGGGGCTGCAGAACATCAAGACCCCCAGCTCGGTGGCGCGCCTGGTGATGGAGCGCACCGATCATATCCTTCTCGTCGGTGAGGGGGCCAAACAATTCGCCCTGCGCTTCGGTTTCCGCGAGGAGAACCTGCTGACCGAGGCCTCCCGCCTGGCCTGGCTCAAATGGAAAGCCAGTCTTTCGCAGACGGATGACTGGCTGGAGCCGGGCGAAAAAAAGATTTACCGGCCGACCGGTACCATCAATGTGCTTGGCCTCGATGATCGCGGCGATCTCTTCGGCATCACCACCACCAGCGGGTTGGCCTTCAAAATCCCCGGCCGGGTCGGGGATTCGCCGATCATCGGCGCAGGACTGTACCTCGACAATGAAACCGGCGCGGCAGGCGCCACCGGCCGCGGTGAGGAGGTGATCCGTACCTGCGGCAGTTTCTATACGGTCGCCCAAATGGCCCGGGGACTCTCGCCGCAGGCGGCCTGCGAGGCGGCCTGCCGTCGCATCATCGAGGTCAACGGCGGCAAGGCTGATTTCAATGTCAAATTCATCGCCGTCAACAAGCGGGGCGAGACCGGCTGCGCCCAACTCAAGGGCGGCGTAGGGACGCATCTCTCCTGCATCAGCGACACCGGTTTTCAGGCGCTGCAGGGCGCCATCCAGCTGGCGCCTTGAGGCGCCGGAACCCGCCTGAACACGGTCCGCAGGAGCGCGGAACGAGCCGGGCATTTTCCCAATGAACCACAATGGAGCAACAGTACGTGAACGACATGCCCCGCAAACGACTGACCGAGACAGTCAAGTGCGCCGGGTGAGCCTCCAAGCTCGCGCCAAGTGAATTGGCCGCAGCTTTGGAAAAGCTGCCTAAACTCAACGATCCCCGGGTTCTCGTCGGCTTCAATACCGCCGACGACGCGGGAGTAATCCGCCTCAGCGATGAGCTGGCCCTGGTGCAGACCGTCGATTTTATCACCCCGATCGTCGACGATCCCTATACCTACGGCCAGATCGCGGCGGCCAACGCCCTCAGCGATGTCTATGCCATGGGCGGCAAGCCCTTCTGCGCCCTTAATATCGTCGGCTTCCCCAAAGAGCTCTTTCCCCTGGAGGTGCTGGCGGCCATTCTGCAGGGGGGACAGGAGAAGGCCGCTGAGGCCCATACCCCGATCCTCGGCGGCCACACCGTCAGCGATCAGGAATTAAAATACGGGCTGGCGGTGACTGGACTGATCCATCCCGGGCAACTACTGACCAACGCCGGCGCGCGCCCCGGCGGCGTGCTGGTGCTGACCAAGCCGATCGGCACGGGGACGATCACCACCGCCCTCAAGGCTGGCCAGGGGACACCGGAGATGGAGGCGGAGGTGTGCCGTTCGATGGCCACCCTCAACCGAGCGGCTGCCGAGGTCTGTCAGCGCATCGGCGTGGACGCGGTGACCGACATCACCGGTTTCGGCCTGCTCGGACATGCCCTGGAGATGGCCGAGGCCAGCGGCGCCGGGCTGGTGCTGCGTAATGAGGCGGTGCCCGTTTTCGCCGCGGCGGTGGCCACTACCGCCGCAGGGTTCGTGCCCGGGGGAACCCGCGCCAACCTGCTCCATATTCAGCCGCAGGTCGATTTCCACGATCGGATCTCGCCGGAGCAACGGCTGCTGCTATGCGACCCGCAGACCTCCGGGGGACTGCTGATCGCTGTCGTTGAGGAAAAGGCGTTCGAGCTGGTGCGCGCGGGGCGTGAGGAGGGGCTCCGGATGGCCGTGATCGGCGAGGTGATCAGCGACCATCCCGGCCGGATCGAGGTTGTATAGCAAATCAAGGTCCTTTATCCCTTGTCCGTGGCAGCCGCTTCAGGGGATAGGTCAAGGCCTTCATCCCCGGCCTGATCTCAACAGCCACCTTGCTAACCCGCCTCCTTTCCGCCAGCATTTTTTGTTGTATTTCTGGGCAAAAATGTGTATAATTTTTTTTATTATATCTATTAACAACCGGAAAACAGCCTATGTGGCAGGATCTTGCCGTGGTCAGCGTATGGGGCGGCGTTGTCGCTTTGGATACCACCGCGGCCCTGCAGATACTCATATCCCGCCCCCTGGTTGCTTGCTCGGTCGCCGGATTCCTGCTCGGGGGATTCCCCGCCGGCTTTCTGATTGGTCTGATCTTCGAGCTGCTCTACCTGGATGAATTGCCGGTGGGTGGAGCGTTTTTTAACGAAGGCAATGTGGGTGCGACCATTGCCGCCGGACTGGCGGTGCTGCTGGACCGGACCACCGGCCGTCCTGAGCTGGCGCTTTTTCTGGCCGCCCTCACCGGGCTAGCCATGAGCAAGGCCGGCGGGCAGATCGTAGAGCTGATGCGTCGCGTCAATACCCGGATTTATGCCCGGCTGATGGCGCTCAAGCAGATCACCCCCGGGGCGGTCACACGGCATCATCTCTTTGCGATCCTGTGCATGTTCATTGCGGGGGGGCTGTTGACCTTTGCGGCTTTGGCCGGTTTCGGGTACCTGTTTCAGCGGGCCGCCCCTCTGATCCCGGTCAGCCTCGACCGGCACATGCAAAGCATCCTATATGTTTTCCTGGGCACGGGCTGCGCCGTTCTGCTGCACCATTTTTACAGCCGCCGGAACTGGTGGCATCTGGCGGCGGGAGCGGGGCTGGGGCTGATGCTCTGGGTGCTTCTAGCTGCGCAGGGGGGAGGCGGCCGATGAAATCAAGGATGCGCGCGTTAGATCTCTGGAACATGTTCTGGCGTTGCTTCATCGTCCAGGGATCGTGGAATCATATGTCGATGCTGGGGCTGGGATTCGGATTTTCAGCAATCCCCTTCATCAAGCGCATCTATAAGACCCGCAAGCAGCGGGAAGAGTGCCTGCGGCGTCATCTTGATTTTTTCAACAGTCATCCTTATTTCGCCAGCTGGTGCCTGGGTGCGGTGGCCAAGCTGGAGGAGGAGGCGCACCGCAAGAAATGGGGGGAATCCCGACCCATAGAGATTTTCAAGGAGCGGCTGGTCGGGCCGCTCGGTGCAATCGGCGACCGGCTGTTCTGGAACGGCCTCAAGCCGGCGGCCGCGGGGCTGGGTGTTTTTCTCGCCTTGACGGCCGGCTGGATCGCCATCCCGGTCTTTCTGGTTGTTTACAATATCCCCCATCTCCTGGTGCGCATTTACGGTCTGCGGGAGGGCTATCGCAAGGGGTTCGATATCGTCTCCGAACTCTCGGTGCGCCGCTACCAGAAATGGTTCGATGGGGTTGGACTGGTGGGTTCAGCGGTGGCGGGGGCGTGTCTGGTTGCCGCGGTGCGCTGGAGCGCGCTGGGGGGGCATGTGCCGGCGGCTTCCGGCTATGAGGCGGGGATGCTTCCGGCGACAATTTTTATTGCGGCGCTGCTGCTGACCCTGGTTGCGCTACGATTTAACAAATCCCGGCATTTAACCCTTTTGGGAGCCGCGCTTCTGGGCCTGCTCATCTCGCTGGCCTGGAGCGCTTCCTGAGATTCGCTATGGGACCACGCGACATGAAGAGAGATTGAGCAAGAAACCGATGATTGAAAAGCGTTTTACGATCAAGAACAAACTGGGTATTCATGCCCGGCCTGCGGGTCAGCTGGTCAAGGTGGCTTCTCATTTCAAGTCGGCCATCTATATTTCGCGTAACAAGACGGAAATCAACGCCAAGAGTATCATGGGCGTGCTGATGCTCGAGGCCGGCCATGGCAGCGAGATCATGATCCGGATCGACGGTGAGGATGAATTCTCCGCCCTGGCAGCGATCGAGGAGTTGATTGACAAACGGCATTTCGATGAAGAGTAGGTTCTTTTAACGGGCTTTGCGTATGAATGCTGATCAGGCAGCAGCAGGGGAGACTCGTATCCAGGGTGTAGCGGTTTCGCAAGGGATCGCCATCGGTCCCGCCTTCGTCTTCGGCAGCGGCCTCCAGGATGTCCGGCCGCGTGAAATCGCGGAATCGGAGATCGAGAACGAAATCCAGAAACTCAACGACGCGATCAGCAAGGCCAAGGTCGAACTGACCCTGCTTGGCGAACAGACGCAGCAGATGCTCGGCGAGCGCAGCGCCGAGATCTTCGAGGTCCACAAGCTGATGCTGGATGATCCGGAAATCAACGGCGAATCGCTGCGCCGCATCCGCACCGAGCGTCTCAATGCGGACTGGGTCTTTCTGCAGGTGCTCGAGAAATACGAGCAGACCTTTGCTCATTTCAAGGATGAGTACATGCGGGCGCGGATCACGGATGTGCAGGACGTCAAACGGCGGGTAATTCGGCATCTCCAGGGTTCGGCTAAAAGCCCGGGCGACGGGCTGCCGGGGCCGGCGGTCGTATTTTCCGCTGATCTCCTGCCCTCCGAGACGATTCATTTGCGCCGTGAGTATGTCCTCGGATTCGCGACCGAACTGGGCAGCCGCACCTCGCACGCCGCCATCCTGGCGCGCTCGCTCAAGGTGCCCTCCGTGGTCGGCCTCGGGCCGGTTTGTCATCGGCTGACCACCGGTGATCCGGTCATCCTGGATGGCAATTCGGGGCAGCTGATCATCCATCCTAATCCGGAGACGCGCGAAAAGTATGAAAGGTCGCTGGCCCTCTATCAGGCGCTGTCGAAGAAGCTGGAGCGCAGCAGCGGCCTGCCTGCCCGCACCAAGGACGGCAAAGACATCGAACTGGCGGCCAACATCGAGTTTTTTGAAGAGGTCAAGCCGGCGCTTGCGGATGGCGCCATGGGGATCGGGCTCTACCGTACCGAGTATCTGTTCATGATGCGCGACGAGCTGCCGAGCGAGGAGGACCAGTACAACGAGTACGTCAGGATCCTCGATGCCCTCCACCGGCAGCCGATCATCTTCCGCACCTTCGATCTGGGCGGTGACAAGGCGCAAAGACATTTTCATGTCCATCATGAGGCCAATCCCTTTCTCGGCTTCCGAGGTGTCCGCCTCTACCGGGCGAACGAGGAGGTCTTCCGCCGGCAGCTGCGGGCGATCCTGCGTGCCAGTGTGCGCGGCAAGGTCCGCATCCTCATCCCGATGATCTCCTGTGTCTCGGAGATGCGCTTTTGCCGGCGGGTCTTCGAGTCGGTCAAGGATGAACTGCGCGCTGCCGCCATCCCCTTCGACGAAGAGATCCCCTTTGGTGCGATGATCGAGGTGCCCTCAGCGGCGGTTTCGGCTGATCTGATCGCGCGGGAGTGCGATTTTCTCAGTATCGGCACCAACGATCTGGTCCAGTACACCCTCGCGGTCGACCGTAGCAACCGCTATGTGGATAGTATGTACCGGGCCTTCAGTCCGTCGGTGCTGCGTCTGATCCGCGACACCATTCGTCACGGCCATGAAGAGGGGGTTTGGGTCGGCATGTGCGGGGAGATGGCGAGCGATCCCCTGGCCACGATGGCCCTCCTCGGTCTGGGACTGGATGAATTCAGTGTCAGTCCGGTCTCGCTGCTGGTGGTTAAGGAGATTATCCGCCGGGTCCATTTTGATGAGTGCGAGAACCTGGCGGACCGGATGTTGAGCTATGACACTGCGGATGAGGTGGAACAGTACCTGCGCAGCGTTTTCCGGCGCAAGTTCCGCGACCTGATCATCGCCGGCCCCAGCCACGCCCTGATCCGGAGCGAACGCGGCTAACTGGTTTTCTCTCCGCACTGTATTCATTTTGACGGTATGTTAGCATACACTTTGTGCAGATTGGCATTTCTTATTGAATAACCTTACACCTAAAGGAGATTGCGTTCATGTCGGAAGTTCTCTTCACATCAGAGTCAGTAACCGAGGGCCATCCAGACAAGGTGGCCGATCAGATATCCGATGCGGTTCTGGATGCGGTATTCAAGGATGATCCCAAGGGGCGTGTGGCTTGCGAGACCTATGTGACCACCGGTCTCTGCCTGGTCGGCGGCGAAATCACTACGGACACCTATGTCGATATTCCCTCCGTCGCGCGGGAGACAATCCGGGAGATCGGCTATACCAACGCTGAATTCGGTTTCGATTACAAGACCTGTGCCGTCATCACCACCATTGACCAGCAGTCGGCCGACATTGCCATGGGTGTCGATCGCGAAGGCGCCGGCGATCAGGGCATGATGTTCGGCTTTGCCATCGACGAGACGCCGGAGCTGATGCCCCTGCCCATCGTTCTGGCGCACAAGCTCACCCGCCGTCTGGCGCAGGTGCGCAAACAGGGGGTGCTGCCTTATCTGCGGCCAGATGGCAAGAGCCAGGTTACGGTCAATTATATCGATGGCAAGCCGGCCTATGTCGAGACGGTGGTCATCTCCAGTCAACACGACCCGGATGTGAGTCAGCAGCAGATCCGACAGGAGGTCATCGAGAAGGTGATCGAGCCTATCCTGCCCAAGGAGATGATCCCCGGGCACGGCGTTATTTTCCATGTCAATCCCACCGGGAGGTTTGTCATCGGCGGGCCGCAGGGCGATACCGGGCTCACCGGCCGCAAGATTATCGTTGACACCTACGGCGGCTATGCCCGTCACGGCGGCGGCGCCTTTTCGGGCAAGGATCCCACCAAGGTGGACCGTTCCGCCTCCTATGCCGCGCGTTACATTGCCAAGAATGTGGTCGCCGCCGGGCTGGCGAAAAAGTGCGAGATCCAGCTCGCCTATGCCATTGGCGTGGCGGAGCCGGTATCGGTGATGGCGGACACCTTCGGCACCGGCAGCATCCCGGACGAGGAGATTGTCAAACTGATCCGCAAGAATTTCAACCTGACGCCGCGGGGCATTATCGAGATGCTCGATCTGCGCCGTCCGATCTACAAAGCGACCGCCTCCTACGGCCATTTCGGCCGCGACGACCAGGATTTCCCATGGGAGCGCACCGACAAGGCTGAGGTTCTGGCGCGCGGTTGATGCCGCGCCGGCGGGCCTGAAAATCCTGAATCAGCAGCCCATCGGCACCGCTGTGGGGCCGATGGGCTTTTCGTCTCATAGACCAGCAAACCGGAGGCAGTGTGAAATACGATATCAAGGACAAGACGCTCGCCGCAGGCGGGAAGAAGCGCATCGAGTGGGCGGATCACGACATGCCGGTACTCCGGCAGGTGCGGGAACGGTTTGAGAAGGAAAAGCCGCTCGCGGGCAAGAAGCTTTCGGCCTGTCTGCACGTCACCGCCGAAACCGCCAATCTGATGCGCACGCTCAAGGCCGGCGGCGCGGATCTGGTGCTCTGCGCCTCCAATCCCCTCTCGACCCAGGACGATGTCGCCGCCGCTCTGGTGCACGAGTACGGGATTGCCGTCTATGCGATCAAGGGCGAGGATGAAAAAGTCTATTATGCGCACATCCGCGCGGCCATCGAGCACCACCCGGTCATCACCATGGACGACGGCGCCGACTTGGTTTCCAACATCCATTTTGACTATCCTGAGGTAGTCCAGTCGGTGATCGGCTCTATGGAAGAGACCACCACCGGGGTCATCCGGCTGCGCGCCATGGCCAAGGATGGGGCCCTCAAGTTCCCGGTCATCGCGGTCAACGACGCCACCACCAAGAACCTCTTTGACAACCGCTACGGCACCGGCCAGTCGACCGTCGACGGCATCATTCGCGCCACGGATATCCTGCTGGCGGGCAAGAATGTCGTGGTCTCGGGCTACGGCTGGTGCGGCAAGGGCTTTGCGATGCGCTGCAAGGGGATGGGCGCCAACGTCATCATCACCGAGGTGGATCCGATTCGGGCGCTGGAGGCGGCGATGGACGGGTACCGGGTGATGCCGATGGCCGAGGCCGCGCGCATCGGCGATCTCTTTTGCACCCTGACCGGCGACATCCACGTTCTGCGCGCCGAGCATTTTGCGGTGATGAAGGACGGCGCAATCATGGCCAACTCCGGCCACTTCAACGTCGAGATCGACATCCCGGCCCTCAAGGAGATGGCGGTCGCGAGCCGTCCCGGCGTGCGCAACTTTGTCGACGAGTACACCCTGCCCTCGGGAAACCGGGTGCGGCTGCTCGCCGACGGCCGGCTGATCAATCTCGCTGCCGCGGAAGGTCATCCCGCCTCGGTGATGGACATGAGTTTTGCGACTCAGGCCCTGGCCACCGAATGGGTGGTTAAAAACGCCGGCACTCTCAAGGTGCAGGTCTATGAGGTGCCCGATGAAATCGAAGACTGGGTAGCCCGTCTCAAGTTGAAGAGCATGAACATCGAAATGGATGAACTCACAGACGAACAAAAAAAGTATCTGGCATCCTGGGAAATGGGCACATGAATTTTAAAACACCAAGCAGGCCGGGATGGAAACACCCCGGCTTTGTTTTTTGCCTCGCCATCCTGATCGCAATGGGCGGCTGCAGGAATGAAAAAGCGGAGCAGGCGATCAAACAGGTCGAAAAGCAGAGCGTTGCGGAGAGCGAAGCCCAGTTGGCTCGGCTGGCCGGCGATCTGCTCAGCCTGCAAGAGCAGATCCGCGAGGCGCCGGCGGCCGTCGAGCTGCGCGAGCGGCTCCTAGCTTTGGCGCTGGACGCTGAAAAAGGGACGCTGCGCGCCGTCGGTTTCGGCCGGATTCCCGAGAACCCGGAGAACCGGCCGGCGGTCCAGCAAAATGCGGAGCGCGCTGCTTTTTTGGATGGCTGCCGCTGGCTGGCCTACCTGCGGGCCTGGCACCGGGATAGTCACCAGCCGGACTTTGGCCGTATCCAGGGCGAACTGCCTGCGGCGCGGACGATCTATCAGCACAAGGCGGTGGACCAGGTGGTGACGATGGTGGAGACGGATGTGAAATGAAGCGATGCAGCGGCTGGCGGGTGGTGTGGTTCTGGATGGGTGCGGCCGCCGCTTTCGGCCAGGGGCGCAGTGCGGGTCTGCATGGAGCCTATGCCACACTCGCCACCGGAGCCGAAGCGCCCTTCCACAATCCGGCGAATCTGGCCTTCAGCACGGGCGGCCGGACGAGTCTGGCCCTGCTGGGCGTGAGCGTCTGGGCCGATGACAATGCCTTCGGCCTGGAAAGCTACCACCGCTATAATGGTGCGTATCTGGATGACGTGGCCAAACGGGAGCTCCTTGCTGCGGTCGCCGGCCGGGGCGTGATCGGCCGCGCCGGCGTGACAGCCCGGCCGATCAGCATCGCCGTCGGCCCGGCGGCGCTGTCACTGCAGAGCCGCGGCCTTGGCCGCTTTCATCTCGCCGAAGAGCTTTTCGATTTGCTGCTCCGCGGCAACGAACTGGACCGCGCCTACGATTTCATCCCCGCAGCCGGGCGGGCCATGCTGCTCAGCGATCTCACCCTCTCTTACGGCTATTCCCCCCCTATCACCCTGCGCGGCACTCAGAGCCTCTCTTTCGGTCTCAATGCCCATTATTTTCTCGGCTCCTGGTATGGCGAGGTGGAGTCCATGCGCGCACGGGCGCGGACTGGCGCGACCAGCGCTGCGGCCGACGGCCAGGCGCGGCTACGCACGGCCCGCGGCGGTCAGGGATGGGGCCTCGATCTCGGCATGACCGCGGTGATTACGCCCCGTCTCCGTTTCGCACTTTATGCGGAAAACCTCCTCACTGAACTGCGCTGGAACAGGACGTGTGAACGGCTGCTGGCCGGCTTTTCCCTGTACGATACCAACATCGACCGCATCCTCGAGGAGGGTCTCGATCTGGAGGATGTGGCGGTGCACAGCGATACCACCCTTGCCATTCCGGCCTTTTCGACGCGCCTGCCGCGGCGCTGGCATCTCACGGCAAGCTATTTGCGCAAGCGCTGGCTCGTCAGCGCGGAATGGCGTGGCGGGCAGGAGGAGGCGGCCGTGTTGGGCGGTTCCGAGCTGGCCCTGGGCGGTGAGTATGCGCCCTGGCGGTTCCTGCGTCTGCGCACCGGCGCCGGTCATGCGGCGGCGAGCGGCTGGAGCAGCGCCTTCGGGCTCGGCCTGCTGGTCGGCAGCTTGCGCTGGGATCTGGCCTGGCAGGGGGTGGGCAGTCTCAATCCTGCCGCCGTGCGCGGCGGCGGCTTCGCCACCAGCCTCACTATCGGCCTCTAGCGCTCCTGGAAAACAAAAAAGCCGCTTCGATTGAAGCGGCTTTTTTATGGCTATGCGGCAGGGGTTATTAGATGAGGTAGGCGAAGCGCTCGATGAACTGCTTCGGCGTCATGCGCGCGGCCGCAGCGAGCTTGGCAAGGAACTCCTTGTCCTCGAGGTCGCGTTTTTCGAGGCGGACCATGTAGCTCCGGGCGACGCGGTAGGAATCGCTATGGATATCGACGTAGCGGACTGCCGTCTTTTGGGTCGCCTTGTCGATGATCTCGTCAAAGGGGATGGGATGGAGCTTGCCGTTGTCGACCGAGATCATCGCATTGCCCTTGTAGCTGTTGCCGTCGTTGAGCAGATAGCGCACCGCCTGGAAGCCCAAATCGCGGGTGTACTCCTGGTCGAAGGGGATGGGATCGGCGCAGCGCAGGACATACCCGATATTGATCTCGACCATGGACATCTTGTCGCCGCGGGCGGCGAAGCGGCTTTCGACCTTGAGCTTGATGATTTTGCCCAGCTCGATCTCGGAGTGGAGGATGTTGCCGAAGGCGTCGTATTCGACGATGACGCCGGGGATCTGTTTCAGCTCTTCGGGGCTGAGGCGTTCGGCAACGCCCTCGGCGATGACGATGACGCCGTGACGGCTGCCCATGGCGCGGCGCTTGATCACGGCGGTCTCGACGATATCGCAGATGTGGTCGAGGGGGACAAAGCCTGGCGTCTCGAACTCTTCGGCGATGATGGCGATGGTGGCGCCGGCCGATTTGGCGATGCCGAGGGCGAGATGGCCGGCGTGGCGGCCCATGGCGACGGTGATGTACCAGCGGTCCATGGTGCGGGCGTCTTCCATCAGATTCTTGACCAGAGTGGCGCCGAGGTCGCGGGCGGTCTGGTAGCCGAAGGTCGGCAAGTTGTTGGGCAGGGGCAGATCGTTGTCGATGGTCTTGGGGACGTGGGCGAACTTGATCTGGCCGCCGGCGGCGCGGGCGATTTCCATGGCGCCGTATGCGGTGTCATCGCCGCCGATGGTTACCATATAGGTGATGCCGAGTTTTTTAAGCAGCTTGACCGAGTTCTCGATGCCGTTGGGGCTCTTGGCGGGATTGGTGCGCGAGGTGCGCAGAATCGAGCCGCCGTCGTAGTGAATGCGCGAGACGTCGCTGATGCGCAGCTCTTTTACGTGCTCCCTGAATTCGGTTTCGTCGCCCTTGACCAGCCATTTATAGCCGTCCATAATGCCATAGACATTGAGATTGTGGCGCCGGGCTTCGATAGTGACCGCGGCAATGACGCCGTTGAGCCCGGGAGCGGGGCCGCCGCCGACGAGAATGCCGATATTGCCCTGGATTTCCGTTTTTGCTGCAGACATAGTCGTACTCCTGTTCTTGGTATGGTTGGTCGCGAATGGACGGGTTCAGCATGCCGTCGCTGCGGTTTCCCCGCGCCGGGCGGCCGGATCGAGACCATCGCCTTCGGCGTAGGAACCCAGAATCTTTAAAAAACTAGTCATCTCCTCAAGATGGCGCAGAGCGTTGCGGCAGGACTGCTCTTCCAGCGTGCCGCGGAAGTCAAGATAAAAGATATATTCGAACGGCCGGCCGCGCCAGGGGCGCGATTCGATCTTGAGAAGGTCGATGTCGCGCAGCGCAAACGCACTGAGGCTTTTATACAGCGCCCCGGGCAGGTTTTTCATGGCGAAAACGATCGAGGTCTTGTTGGCGCCGGGCTGCGGTTCCGGATCGCGGCTGATGATGAGGAAACGGGTGATGTTCTCCGCGATATCCTGGATGTTCTCGCTCAGGATCTGCATGCCGGTGACGCGGGCCGCGCGGCGGCTGGCGATGGCCGCGCAGTCGTGCAGCTTGTCTTCGAGGATCATCCGGACGCTGCCGGCGGTATCGAAGGCGGGCAGGGCGCGCACCCCCGCGAGGGAGGCGATGAAATGGCGGCACTGCTCGAGGGCCTGGGGATGCGAATAGATCGTCCGGATTTCCTGCAGTTTGACGCCGGGATGGGCGATCAGCTGGTGGTCGATGGGGTAATAGACCTCACCGGTGATTGCGACCTGATGCTGAAGAAGCAAGTCGTAATTGACGTGGATGCTGCCTGTGGAGGAATTTTCGACCGGAAGGATCCCGAAACGGGTGGTGCCGGAGATCACTGCGGCGAAAACCTGCTCAAAATCGGCGCAGGGGATGCAGCAGGCGTCGTCGCCAAAGAACTTGAGGGCGGCCAGTTCACTGTAGGCATCGTGTTCGCCCTGAAAGGCGATGGAGGGGGGTTTTGCTAAAGGATTTGATGCCATGACAGGCTGTCCATAATAAATATTAACTAAAAATTTATTAAAAAAAGGCCAAATAATCAAGCTAATTGTCGTATGTAGTCAGGAGCGGACCGCGGAGTCCGGGGGCCGAAGGGCGTCCCGGAGGTGGAGGGTGGTGGTGAGCAGAGGGGCGGCGAAGAAAAATCCACCGATCCCGGCAAGGGCGTAGCCGCCAAGGGCGCAGAGGAGCAGGGCGCCCCTGGGTAGGCGCGGGCGGGAAGCATCGAGACGGGAAGCGAGGAGGAGATGGCTGGCGAGCCAGGCCACGGCGAAGACGATGACCGCTCCGCCGGCCTGGAGAAGCAGCTGCCGCACCCCCGCGGCGAAAAAGAGACTCAGCCCCGCAGCGAGCAGGGGGCCCCAGAAGGGCGTCGGGCTGGCAAAACTCATCAGCAGCGCTGCGGCGACGGGATGGGAGTAGCCGAGCAGCCAGGTGCCGCAGCCCCAGATCACTCCCAGCAGCAGGGCGTGCAGGGTTTCGCAGCGGACCCAGGCGCCGAAACGCCGCGGCAGTTCCCGCAGCTGCCAGGCGCGCCGGTTCAGCGTGCTGTTGCCCGCACGGCGCAGCAGCAGAGTTGCCAGCTTCGGCCAAAGGGCTGCCAGGAGACCGGCGAGCAGGAGTCCGAGCAGCACGGTCCCGGGCGCGGGCCAAAGGAGCTGACCGGCCCCGTGGAGAAATTCCAGCAGCTCGATCCGGCCCACGTCGAGCTGGCGCTGGAGCAGCCCGGCGTCGCCGTGCAGGGAGGAGGCCGACGCGGCCGGCCGTGATGTTCCGATGGATCCGGCAATCCCGAGATCGAGCACCACATAAAGGGCGGCGAGGGTCAAGAGCGGCACCACACCCCGCGCACGGTGCAGCAGGCGGGGCCGGGGCAAGGCCGGGATGGCACACATCAGAAAGAGAGTCAGGAGGATCAAACGCAAAAGAGCGGGGGAGAGGCGATGGGCAAGCCAAAGCACCAGGAGGAGGGCAGCCGCAAGGACCGCGGTGGTCCCGTATTGACGAAGCTTATCAGAAGTGAGGTGTATCGCAAAGGACATGGCTGCTCCCGGCAGATCGCTCCGGATTAAACGATGATGTTGGCGCGGGTAAGATGGTCGGTCAGGTTGCCGTAATTCCTTTGGGCCTTACGCCAGTCCTCCAATGTCTCCTCGAGCGCTCCCTGCAGCAAAGCGCAGGCAAGGGCCGGCTGAACCGCCAGCAGCTGTTCGAAGCCAAATTGGGGCAATACCACCACGCGGCTGGCCTCGAGGGCGCGGCAGCTCTCGCCATAAAAGGCTTCACCCACGAGGGCGGCGGTGCCACACGCTTCGCCGCGCAAGACGATCTTGATCCGCTCGGCATGGCCGGCTTTCTCCTCGATCTCCAGGGCGAGAGAGCCGGTGAGGAGAAAGAAGAGGATCAGGGCCGGCTCGCCCTGCTCGTAGAGGGATTCCCCGGGTTCATAGGTGCGCACATGAAGCCAGGGCTGGATACGCTTGAGTGCGGCCGGCAGCAGCCGGGCAAAGGCGCGGAGGGGGCGCAGTTCCTCGAGGGTGCAGGATTGGCCGGTGCTGGAGGGTGGGGATGGGCGGGTGGTTTTCATAAGGATAAATATAGCATTCGGGCGGGTATAAATCAAGGCCTTTGCAGTCGTCCCTGCCCTGCGGACGACGGCAGACCCCAGCCTCCAGCCTTGCGCCCTGGTACCCATCCGCCCCGTTTTCACCCTCCCCGTTCTGGCTTCCCGTGCTTTTCTGTTGCATTTGTCTGCGTAGAGTATTATTTTCTAACAAGTATAGAGATCTGCTGAAGGGATGGGATGAGACGAGCGTGCACAGCCCTCGCCGTTATCCTCCTGCCGGCCCTGCTGGCCCCAGCTGCAGCCGCCGAGATCCCCAAGGAGGCGGCGCGGCAAAAGATGGAGCTGCAGAACATCCGGGAGGAGATCAAGCGGCAGGAATCAGCACTCAGCCAGCGCAAGCGCGACGAGAAGGCTGCCACGGACTATCTGGCCAAGCTGGACCGGGAGATCGACATCTCGCACGCCTACCTGAAAGAGCTCAACGGTGATGTCGAGCGGCTGGCGCAGCAGGTAGAGGTGCGCAGCCAGCGCGTCCGCCTCCTGGCTGCTGAAAAGGATACACTCGCCTCCTTCGTGAAAAAACGGCTGGTCTCCTTTTACAAGCATGGCCGGGCCCAGGAGATCGATCTACTGCTCAGCATCCGTTCGCTGCAGCAGGCCCAAGTGTGGATGCGTTACCAGAAGATGATTGCCGATGCTGACCGCCGCAACCTGCAGTCTCTGGCACTCCGGCAACAGCAGCTGGAAAAGGAAGCGATCTATCTGCGTCAGGAGAGGGCGGATAAGGCGAAGGTGCTGAACGAGCGGACGGCGGAGGAGCAGGCCTTGCGCCGCAGCCGTGAGAAGCGATCGGCCTATCTGCTTACGGTGCGCAAGGATAAAAAGATTTTGGAGCAGCGTCTCCGCGACAGCCGAGCTTCCGAGAAGCAGATTCTTGCGCTCATTACTAAAGCCGAGCAGGCGCGCCTGAGCGCCAGTGCACGCAAGCCGCAGCAGCCGTCAGCGACCGTGACCGCTCCGGTCGTGTACAGCGGCCGTTTCGCCGGGATGAAGGGCCGGTTAACCTGGCCCGTGCGCGGCGCAGTGGTCAGCCGGTTCGGCCGGCAGCGCCATCCCGAGCTCAACACCATCACCGAGAATCTCGGCATCGACATCAAGGCCCGGGAGGGCGGCACGGTGGTGGCGGTCGGCGATGGCCGGATCCAGACGATCACCTGGCAGCGCGGCAGTGGCAACATCGTCATCATCAGTCACGGCGACGGTTTTTATACCGTCTATACGCATTTGGAGGAGATCCGCGTCAGCCAGGATGATCCGGTTCGTCAGGGCCAGGCGATTGGCACCGTCGGCGAATCGGGTTCGTTTAACGGTTCGGTCCTTCATTTTCAAATCTGGAAAAACACCCGCAATCTGGACCCCGAGGAATGGCTGGGATGAGATGCGGCTGTGTTCCCCTCTTGAGGCCTGAAAGAGATTCATGAGTTTCGCACAGATCATCGGCCAGAACCGGCCGAAGGAGATCCTGGCGCGGGCGCTGCAAACCGGCCGGATCCCGCATGCCTATCTTTTTGCCGGTCCCGCCGGCGTAGGCAAGGAGGCCCTGGCCATCGAGATGGCCAAAGCGCTGCTATGCAGCGGCGGTGGCGAGAAGCCCTGTGATCTCTGCAGTGCCTGCCGGCGCGCCAGCCGTTTCGGGCACCCCGATTTTCTCTACCTCTTTCCCATGCCCAAGACGGCGAGCGTCGAGGAGGAGCGCCGGGTGCTCGACAGCCTCATCCGCGATCCCTACCAGCGCGAGCTGCCCTGGGCGGCTCCGACCATCGGCATCGAGCGCATCCGCGAGCTGCGGCGCGTCACCAGTCTCAAGCCCCTCGAGGGGCGCCGCGTCGTGATCATCGCCGAGGCCGATCGGATGACGCCGGAGGCCAGCAACGCCCTCCTCAAGCTCCTCGAGGAGCCCCCGGCCGAGATGCAAATGATCCTGACCACCTCACGCGATGCCGGGCTGCTGCCGACTATCCTGTCGCGCTGTCAGCGGATCGACTTTACCCTGCTGACCAATGCCGAGGTCGCTGCTGCCCTGGTGGCGCGCAAGGGGACGACGGAGCAGCAGGCGCAGTTGGCGGCGCGCATCGCCCAGGGCAACTTCCGCTATGCCCAGGAGCTCCTCGAGGAGAATCTCCAGGAGCGCCGCAATCTGGTCATCGAAGCCCTGCGCATTTGCCTCAAGGACGACGGGACCCGCATGGAATGGGCCGAGGAGGTGCTCGACGAACTCGACAAGCGCGAACAGCGTGAGTTTTACAGTCTGATGCTGGTCTGGTTCCGCGACGCCCTGGTGCTTTCCGCCAATCCCGAGGCGGCGGCGCAGGACCAACTGGTCAATATCGACCAGCTGGAGGTGATGGCCAATTTTGTCAAGGCTTTCAGCGAGATCCGGTTCGACATAATCTTTGCGGAGCTGGAAAAGTCCATTGAAATGGTCGACCGCAATGTGCATCCCACCCTTATCCTGATGGTGCTGCTGACGCGGCTGAATCAAAATTTAATTCTCAAAGGCCGAACAGTATGATGGTTGAAATTGTTTTCAAGGGGGAGCGCAAGGATATCTACGCCAATCCCCAGGAATTCCCCTTCCGACCGGGTGATTATGCGATTGTCGAAGCGGAGAAGGGTGAGGATCTGGGCGTGGTGAACCAGCTCGGTTCGGTGCTCGAGCGTAAAAAAGGGGATGCTGTGCTGCGCAATATCCTGCGCAAGCCCACCCCGCGCGATCTCGATATTTACCACCAGAACCGCAGCCGGGAGTTTGAAGCCTATCAGATCTGCCGCAAGCGGATCGCCGAGACCGGCCTCGAAATGAAGCTGGTGGACGTCGAATACCAGTTTGACGGCAATAAGGTGACCTTTTATTTTACGGCAGAAAAACGGGTCGATTTTCGCGAACTGGTGAAGTATCTCGCCAATGTCTTCAAGGTGCGTATCGAGCTGCGCCAGATCGGAGTACGCGACGAGGCCAAGCGAGTCGGAGGGTATGGCACCTGCGGCCGCAAGTTGTGCTGCACGACTTTCCTCAAGGAGTTCGAACCGATCACCACCCAGTGCGCCAAGGAGCAGAACCTGCCCCTGAATCCGCAAAAGCTTTCCGGACTTTGCGGCCGGCTGCTCTGCTGCCTGATGTACGAACGCGATTTTTACCGCCGCCAGATGTCGAAACTACCACGGATCGATTCCCGGTTCCAGACCCCTCTCGGAGAGGGGCGCGTCGTTCACGTCGATGTTTTTAATGAGCGCATCACCCTATCCTTTTCGCCGGAAAAACAAGAGACCTTCGAGCTGGCGGAGATGGAACAGTTCACCCTGATCTCCGCCCCGGAGGCGGAATAGCACGGAAAAGAGAAGACTACCCATGAGTACGCCTGAATCCTTCAAGCGCCTTCTGGTCACCAGCGCCCTGCCCTACGCCAACGGGCCGATCCATCTCGGCCATCTCGCTGGGGCTTATCTCCCCGCGGATGTCTATGTGCGCTACCAGCGCCTCAAGAAACGCGATGTGGTCTTTATCTGCGGGACCGATGAGCACGGCGTGCCCATTGCCATCGCCGCCGAAAAGGCGGGGGTGACGCCGCAGGCGATCGTCGATAAATACTGGGCCGATCATTTCGACACCTTTACCCGATTCGGCATGAGCTTTGATCACTTTTCGCGCACTTCCGCGCCGATGCAGCACAAGACCGCGTCCGAATTCTTCCAGGTCATTTATGATAAGGGCTATCTCGTCGAGCGGGCGATCGAGCAGTTCTATTGCGAAAAGTGCGCCCGCTTTCTCGCCGACCGTTTCGTCGAAGGTGAGTGTCCGCGCTGCCATCGTCCCGGGGCGCGCGGGGATCAATGCGAGGCGTGCGGCAGCTCGCTCGAGCAGACCGAGCTGATCAACCCCTACTGCAAGGTATGCGGCAGCACCCCGGTACTACGCCAGACCCGACATCTCTTCCTAAAACTCAATGAATTCCAGCCCCTGCTTGAGGAGTGGTTAGCGGGGAAAAAGGAGTGGAAGGAGAACGTACTCAATTATGTTCGCGGCTGGTTTAATGAAGGGCTGGGCGAACGCGCGGTGACCCGCGACCTGAGCTGGGGCATCAAGGTGCCGGTCGCCGGCTACGAGGACAAGGTGATCTATGTCTGGTTCGAAGCCCCCATCGGTTACATTTCGGCCACCAAGGAGTGGGCGGAGAAAAACGGCCGGCCCGAGGCGTGGAAGGAGTACTGGTTCCAGCCCGACACCAAGCTGGTCCATTTCATCGGTAAGGACAACATTGTCTTCCATGCCGTGATCTGGCCGGCGATGCTGATGGGGCACGGCGGTCTGGTCCTGCCGGCGGATATCCCGGCCAACGAGTTTCTCAATCTGCAGGGCGAAAAGCTCAGCACCAGCCGCAATTATGCGGTCTGGCTTGGCGAGTATCTCGACAAGTTTCCGGCCGATCCACTAAGGTATTATCTTGCGGTCAACGCCCCAGAGACCAAGGATTCCGATTTCATTTGGGAGGATTTTCGGGGGCGCAACAACAGCGAGCTGGCCGATATTCTTGGCAATTTTATCAACCGCACGCTCACCTTTGCGCGCAAGCAGTTTGCCGGTGCAGTCCCGGAGTGCGGCCCGCTCGACGGGCTGGATGAACAGATGGTGCGGACTCTGGCGGAGGCGCCGGAAAAAATTGGCGACCTGCTGGAGCGCTACGAGCTGCGCAAGGCGGCCGCAACCCTGATCGACGTCGCCCGCTCGGCCAACAAGTATTTCAACGACCAGGAGCCCTGGCGTACGGCGCGTGAGAACCGGGAAAAATGCGCCACGACGATTCACCTCGCCATCCAAGCTTGCCAGACTCTGGCGGTGCTGATGGAGCCCATCCTCCCCTTCTCGGCTGAGAAGGTCTGGGCCATGGTCGGCGGCGCCGGCAGCGTCCATGACCAGGCTTGGGACGGCTGCGGCGGCCGCCATCTAGTGGCGGGACACCTCCTCGGCCAGGAGCAAATCCTCTTCACCAAGATCGAGGAGAGCCAGATCCGCCCGGAGGTGGAGCGGCTGCGCGCGATCTCGGCGGCCCTGAAGGCTGCAGCAGACGGCACCGCGGCCCCCGCGGAGGCCGCGGCCGAAGAACCGCGCATCACCTATGATGAGTTCGCCAAGGTGGATCTCCGTGTGGCCCGGGTGGTCAAAGCGGAGAAGGTAGAAAAGGCGGACAAGCTGCTCCGCCTCGAGTTGGAGGTGGGCGGCGAAACGCGCCAGATCGTCGCTGGAGTGGCCAAACATTACACCCCGGAAGAGATGGTTGGCCGTACCATCATCATCGTCGCAAACCTGCAGCCTGCAGTGATCCGCGGCATCGAGTCCAACGGCATGCTTCTCGCCGCCGAGGACGCCCAGGGACGGATGGCGATCCTGTCGCCGCAGGGGGAGATCGATTCAGGTGCGAAGGTGAAATGATCCCCTATCTGGTCGACACCCATGCCCACCTCGATTTTGATCAGTTCGATGCCGACCGCGAGGAGGTGCTCGAGCGCGCCGAAATGAATGGCGTGCGGCAAATTATCACCATCGGCATCGATCTGGCCACCAGCCGCAAGTGCGTGGCCTTGGCGGAAAAATACTCCATGGTCTATGCTGCTGTGGGCATCCATCCTCATGATGTCGCCAAGGCCGGCAGCGAGGATCTTGCGGAGATCGAAAGCCTGCTGCAGCATCCCAAAACAGTCGCCCTCGGCGAAGTCGGGCTCGATTTCTATTACTATTACTCCCCCGAAGAAATGCAGCGCAAGTATTTGCGCCTTTTTCTCGATTGGTCGCTGGAGATGGGGAAGCCCCTGATCATCCATACCCGTGATGCGGATGAGGCGATCCTGACGATCCTGCGCGAACGCAGCCGGGCCGGATGGCGCGGGGTTTTCCACTGCTTCTCCGGCGACGCCCACATGACCGAGAAGGTGCTGGAGATGGGATTTTATATCTCTTTCACCGGCAATCTCACCTTCAAGAATTCCACATCGGCTATGGTGATGCACGCGGTGCCGCTGGAGCGGCTGATGGTCGAGACCGACTGTCCTTTTATGGCGCCGGTGCCGCACCGCGGCAAGCGCAACGAGCCCGCCTATGTCCAGCTCGTAGCCCAAAAGGTCGCCGAGGTCAAAGCGTGCTCGGTCGCGGTTGTGGCGGAGCGGACGACAGCCAATGCCGCAGCCCTATTCGGTCTGCCTCTATTATGAGCGGCGAGTTGATCCTCCTCATTGCCGCGGCTGTTCTGGTCGCCAGCGTCCTGCTGAGCAAGGTCTCGGAGCGCTTCGGCGTGCCGACTCTGCTGCTTTTCCTCGGCATCGGTATGCTGGCTGGCTCTGACGGTCCCGGCGGAATCTATTTCGATAATGCGCGCATGGCGCAAGCCCTCGGCACGGTGGCCCTCGCTTATATTCTTTTCGCCGGCGGCCTCGAGACCGATGTCGACGCCATGCGACGGGTGGTCCGGCCGGCGGTGTCCCTGGCCACCCTTGGGGTTCTGGCGACAGCCCTGACAACCGGCCTCGGCATCCATTATCTGCTCGGTCACTCGTGGATGGAGAGCCTGTTGATCGGAGCGATCGTCTCCTCGACCGATGCGGCCGCGGTTTTTGCGGTGCTGCGCTCGAAGAATGTCGGCCTCAAGGAGCCGCTCCGCCCCCTGCTCGAGCTCGAGTCGGGGAGCAACGATCCGATGGCGGTCTTTTTGACAGTCGGACTGATCGAGCTCATCCGCAATCCCGCCCGGCCGGTGCTGAGCCTGATCCCACTTTTTCTGGAGCAGATGATTATCGGACTGGTCCTGGGCTATCTCACGGCCCGGATATTCATCCACATCATCAACCGGGTCAAGCTGGACTATGAGGGCCTGTATCCGGTTCTCGCGCTGGGCTGGGTGCTGTTGACCTATGCCCTTACCGCCTGGCTCAAAGGCAGCGGCTTTCTCGCCGTCTATATCACCGGCCTGGTGCTGGGCAAGAAGAGCTTTTCGCACAAGAAGAGCCTGATCCGCTTTCAGGATGGCATAGCCTGGCTGATGCAGATCCTGATGTTCCTCACCCTGGGGCTGCTGGTTTTCCCCTCGCAGCTCATTCCGGTAGCCGGTCAGGGTTTGCTGGTCGCCCTGTTCCTCATATTGGTAGCGCGGCCGGCCGCCGTCTTTTGCAGTCTGATCCCCTTCCGTTTCAGTTTCCGTGAAAAACATCTTATATCGTGGGTGGGACTGCGCGGCTCGGTGCCGATCGTCCTGGCCACCTTTCCCATGCTGGCGGGGCTGGACCATAACCATTATATCTTCAATCTGGTTTTCTTCATTGTCATCTCCTCGGTTCTGCTCCAGGGCACCACCATCCCCCTGATGGCGCGGCTTGCTAAAGTCGATGCCCCGCTGGTGCGCCAGCGCCGCTATCCCATCGATTTTGATAACTCAGAGGCCATGAACCTAGAGCTGGTGGATCTTTTTGTGCCCTATGGATCTCAGGCGGCGGGGCGGCAGATCCTTGAGCTGGGTTTTCCCAGGGATTGCCTGATCACGATGATCTCGCGCAATGAGAAATTCATCATGCCGGGGGGATCAACCGTCCTTGAAGAGGGGGATGTGCTGCTCATCCTTTCCAGCCCGGAGAATCTGTCGGTAGCGCGCGAAATTCTGGAGAAACGCCGGGAAGAGAGCACGACGGGGGAGTGACGGGTCAGGGACGGAGCGGCATCGCTCCGCGGGGAGGAGCAACGGGATGGCATGGCAACGGTATCGAATAACTGGAGAATCAATGCTATGGACTATCTGACCGGCAGGGCCGGCCGTGACGAAAAGAGCGACCTCGTGGTCGAGATCGAGATGCGCCCGGAGGGCGGACTAGAGATCCAGGTCAACAGCTCGGTTAAGGCTCTTTTCGGCAAGGCGATCGCGGCCGCCGCTGCAGCGGCGCTGCAGGAACTGGGTATCGGGCATGCCCGGCTGATGATAAACGACAAGGGAGCGCTGGATTGGGTGATCCGGGCGCGGATCGAGGCGGCCGCCCGCGCCGCAGGTCACAAGGCGGCCCTCAAGCCGCCTGCCGCGGCGCCGCGCCCGCCGGCCGAGCGGAACCGGCTGCGGCGGACGCGCCTTTATCTGCCCGGCAGCACCCCCGATCTCATGCTCAACGCCCATCTCTTCGGAGCGGACTGTCTGATCCTCGACCTCGAGGATTCGGTGGCCCCCCCGGAAAAGTTCGCAACGCGCATCCTGGTTAAGCACGCCCTCAGGGCGCTGGAATTCGGGAACAGCGAGCGTATCGTGCGCATCAATCCCCTGCAGACCCCCTACGGCGCCGACGATCTCGCCGAAATCGTCGCCGCGGCCCCGGATACCCTGCTCATCCCCAAGTGCGAGAGCGCTGCCGATGTGCGCGCCGTCGAGGAGCAGGTGGCGGCTTTGGAGGCGAATGCGGGGCTCTCCCAGCCTCTGCTCTTCATGCCCCTAATCGAAACCGCCCGGGGCGTGCTCCATGCCTACGAGATCGCCACGGCGAGCAGCCGGAACATCGCCCTCTGTTTCGGCGCCGAGGATTTCACTGCCGATCTCGGGGTTGAGCGCACTGTTGAGGGCAAGGAACACTTCGTGGCGCGCAGCCTGATTGTGCTGGCGGCCAAAGCGGCCGGGATTCAGGCGATCGACACGGTCTACGCCGATGTGCAAGATGAAGAGGGGCTGAGCGCGAGCGCCCGCGAAGCGATGGCCCAGGGCTTTGACGGAAAGGGGGTGATCCACCCGAGCCAAATCAAGCCGGTGCATGCGGCCTTTTGCCCCTCAATGGAACAGATCGAGAAGGCGCAGAAAATAGTGGCCGCCCTGGAGGAGGCCAAGGCCAAGGGGTCGGGGGTGGTCTCCCTCGGCACCAAGATGATCGATGCCCCGGTTGTGGCGCGTGCGCAAAAGGTCCTCGAGCGCGCCCGCGCCCATGGCGTTCTCGGAGAGGAAGAAAAGCTATGAGTATGGTGAAGAACAGTCTCGGGCGCTTGGTGCCCACAGAAGTCAATGGCCGCAGCGTGCGGCCTTTCATGGGGGCCCATGTAGATGCCGGTGGAGGTATGCGCTACGGCGGCAGGATTCCCGCTGCTTCCCGCTACGGCAACAAGCTGCTGGCCGATCTCGATGCAGCGATCGACGCCTGCGAAATCCGCGATGGTATGGTCCTCTCCTTTCATCATCATCTGCGCAACGGCGATTTTCTTGTCAATCTGGTCATAGACAAGCTGGCAGCGCGCGGCCTCAGGGATCTGGTCCTCGCCCCTTCAGCCCTCTTCCCGACCCATGGTAAGCTGGCCGAGTATATCGAAAGCGGTGTCATCTCGCACATCGAAGGCTCGATGAACGGTCCCATCGGCCGCGCCTGCTCCCTAGGCAAGATGAAAAAGACTGCGATCTTGCGTTCGCACGGCGGCCGTTACCGCGCCATCCAGGACGGCGATCTCCATATCGATGTCGCCTTTATCGCCGCCCCCTGCGCCGATTCCCATGGCAACGCCAACGGGGTCAATGGCCCCTCGGCCTGCGGCCCGCTCGGCTTCGCCCTGGCCGACTCCCTTTTTGCCGACAAGGTGGTGGTGGTGACCGACCATCTCGTCGATTTTCCATGCCATCCCTGGAGTATTGAGGGAGGGAACGTCGATTATGTGGTGCAGATCGATTCCATCGGCGACCCGAGTCAGATCGTCTCCGGCACGACCCAGATCACCCGCTCACCTACCCGCTTGCTCATCGCCGAATATGCCGCCCGCCTCGTCAAGGAGTCGGGCATCATGACCGAACCCCATTTCAGCTTTCAGGCCGGAGCCGGCGGGGTCTCACTCGCCTTTGTCAAATACATGAGCGATCTCATGCGCGAGGCGGGGGTGGTGGCCGATTTTGTCCGCGGCGGTTCGACAAAATATATGGTCGAGATGCTCGAGAACGGCCTCGCCCGTTACATCCTCGACGGCCAGAGCTTTGACCTCGACGGAGTGCGTTCCCTGCGCGACAATCCCTGCCACATCGAGACCAACCCCTTCGTCTCGTACGATTACCATACCAAGGGCTGCTTCGCCCAGATCCTCAAGGTCTCGGTGCTGGGGGCGACCGAGATCGACCTCGATTACAACGTCAATGTCAACACCCATTCCGATGGCTGGCTGCTACACGGCATCGGCGGTTTCACTGACGCGGCCGATGCCGGGGTGACCATGATCACAGCTCCCCTGGTGCGCAGCCGGCTGCCGATCGTCCTCGACCGCGTCACCACCGTGACCGCGCCGGGCGAGATGATCGACGTAGTGGTGACCGAGCACGGCGTCGCCGTCAATCCCCTGAGGCAGGATCTGATCGACCGGCTCAAGAGGAGCACCCTGCCTTTAAAGACGATCGAGGAACTGCGCGACATCGCCGCCCGCCTGTCGGGTGTGCCTGAAAAACCGCAGTTCACCGACCGTGTGGTAGCGGTGATCGAGTTCCGCGATGGCACCCTCATCGACGCGGTCCGCGAGCTGGTGCCGACGGAGTGATCCCGCAGCGGGGCCTAATTCTTTTTGTTTGCATATTTTATCAAAATAAAGTATATTTCTCGGTTATATCCGCAAACCCATTCCATTTCTGGAGGTTTTTCATTCATGCAACGAGCGCTCATTTTCAAGGTTATCTTCGTATTGGCTTTAATCGTCGTGGCCGTAGTTTCGATGCTGCCGACCTTTCAGCTGAACGACGCGCAGGATCAAGAATCCGCGCTGATCGCCAAACTGGCCAAGCTGTCCGGCCTGAGCCGATCGGATATCGAGGTCGGTGTGACCAGCGGTGAGTTGGAAGGGCAGGTGCGCCGGTCGGTTTCCCAGGGCAATCAGGACGAAGCCTTGCTAGTTGCGGACCAGTTGATCAAACTCAATACCCGGATCACCAAGCTCCAGGGACGGGCGATCCGCCGCGGTCTCGATCTGCAGGGCGGCACCTACCTGGTCTATGAGATCGACCTAAAGCAGTATCTTAGCGAAAATGCCAAGAACAAGGACTCAAGGTTGGATGATATCCTCGCGGCCACCCAGCGCGACTATGAAAACCGCGGGATCGACTTTTTCAAGGCCTTGCAGGATAATTTTGCCAGCCGAGATGTCAAGCTGAGCCGCTATTTCGGTCGTCGCGGCCAGACGGAGGATGAGATCGTCAAGGATCTGCAAAAGCTCAGCAAGGATGCGGTCGACCGCACCCTGCAGGTGCTGCGCAACCGCGTCGACCAGTTCGGCGTCTCCGAGCCGAGCATCACGCCGCAGGGCCACAGCCGCATTCTGATCGAGCTGCCGGGTATCCAGAATATCGAGCGCGCCAAAAAAGTCATCGGCACCACCGCCCTCCTCGAGTTCAAGTTGGTCAAGGATCCTGAAATTGTCTGGTCGGTGCTGAATGACATCGACAAGGTTCTGCGTGCCAAACGCAAGGGGCTGGATCCCGTCGCCGCCAAGGCGGACACCACGGTGAAAACAGGCGACAAGGCCTCTGAGAAGCAGCTCAGCCTCAACGAGCTTTTCGGTGAAAAATCCGGGAGCGAGAGCACTCCGGAGGACACCTCGGTGGTGGTGGATCAAGCGACCTTTGAAGAGAAGCCTTTCACCTCGCTTCTGCGTGGTCTTCCGGGCCGTTACTCCGATGTGGTGTCGGTCCCGTCGCAGAACGTCCGCGCTGTGCAGCGCGCCTTGCAGCTCCCTGAGGTCCAGGCGGTCATCCCCAGCGATGTGCAGGTACTTTGGGGAACGCGTCAAGTCGCTATGAACGACCAGTCCTTCCAGCGTCTTTATGTGGTCAAGAAGGAGCCCGAGTTGCTCGGATCGATGCTGAGCAATGCGGATGTGAATATCGATGGCAGCTCGTCGAGTCTGCGCGCCGGTCAGGCCGAGGTGCATATGGAGCTCAATCCCGAGGGAACCAAGACCTTCGCTAAGGTGACCGGCATGAATGTCGGCAAGCAGCTGGCGATCGTCCTGGACGGCCGCGTGGAATCGGCTCCGAACATCAAGGAAAAGATCCCCTCCGGCAGTGCCCGTATCGATGGCATGGGCAGCATGGAGGAAGCGCAGGACCTCGCCCTGGTTTTGCGCGCTGGCGCTCTCCCCGCTCCGGTCAAGGTTCTTCAGGAAGACACGGTCGGCCCGTCGCTGGGCCAAGATTCCATTAACAAGGGCCAGACCTCTGCTCTGATCGGTCTGGCGCTGGTGATGATCTTTGTGATCGTCTATTATAATCTGGTCGGCCTGGTCGCCGATTTTGCCCTGATACTCAACGGACTCTTCGTCATGGCGATCATGGCCGGATTCGGATTCACCCTGACGATGCCTGGCATCGCCGGTTTTATCCTTTCCGTGGCCATGGCCATCGATTCGAATGTGCTTATCAATGAGCGTATCCGTGAGGAACTGCGCGGCGGCAAGACAACACGCGCGGCCATCGAACAGGGCTACAGCCGCGCCCTGATCACCATCCTCGACTCTAATATCACCACGCTGATCACCGGCGCGGTGCTTTACACCTTCGGCACGGGCTCGGTCAAGGGATTCGCGGTCACCCTCTGTATTGGTATTCTCGTGAGTTTGTTCACCGCTATCTATATCACGAGACTGATCCTCGATATCGCCACAGTCCGTTTCGGCGTGAAAAAACTAAGCATCTGAACCGGCTGGAACGGCCTTTTCCTCAAGGAGAGAGAAAGCGTATGGAATTTTTCAAGAAGACCAATATTAATTTTATCGGCATGCGTAGAATTACCTATGCCTTTTCGATCATCAGCTTTGTGCTCGCCATTATCTTTCTCTTCATCAACGGCGGGCCGAATTACGGCATCGACTTCACCGGCGGCACCTCGATTCAACTGAAATTTACCACACCCACCGACCCGGGGCAGATCCGCTCGGCCATCAGCGGCGCCGGCTTTGGCGATGCCGAGATCAAGAACCTCGGCGAGAAGAGCGCCAATACCTTCATTATCCGCATCGCTCAGATGGGGGATGAGGCCAAGACCGGTGGACTAATTTTGCAGGAACTCAACGCCAAGCTGGCAGACCATCCTTATGATGTGCTAAGCGTCACGGAGATCGGTCCCAAGATCGGGGGCGAGCTGCGCAGGGGCGCTCTTTACTCGGTCCTTGTCGCTCTGATCGCCATGCTGATTTACATCAGTTGGCGCTTTGAATTCAAGTTCGCGGTCGGCGCGGTCATCGCCCTCTTTCACGACGTTGTTTTCGTCCTTGGCATTTATACCGCGCTGGGCCTCGAGATGTCGCTGACGTCACTGGCCGCCTTTCTCACCATCGTCGGTTATTCGATCAACGACACCATCGTCGTCTACGACCGCATCCGCGAGAATCTCAAACTGATGCGGCGCGAATCCCTGGGACATATCATGAATGTCAGCGTCAACCAGACCCTGAGCAGAACTCTGCTCACCGGCGTCTCCACCCTGGTGGTCCTGCTGGTGCTCATCTTGGCCGGCGGCGAGGTAATTCACGGTTTCGCCCTGGCGCTCTTTATCGGCACAATCATCGGAACCTATTCCTCCGTATTTGTCGCGAGTGTGCTGGTGCTCGATTGGCAGAACTATCTCGACCGGAAGAAACAAGCGAAAACAGCGGCGCGCGTGGCCCGGTAATGCACGGCGGCGGTCATCCTGGAGGCCCAAATGCATATCAAAGAGGAGAAGCGGGATTCGGTCACGGTGTTGACCTTAGATGCTCTCTATGTCGGCGCTTCCGAGGCGGGTGTGATCATGGATACCCTGCATGAGCTGCGTGAGCGCGGCGACAAATGGGTGGTTGTCGATCTCGCGCGGGTTCAGACCATGAACAGCTCCGGCCTAGGGGCGCTCATCAGCGGTTTGAACATCATGCGTCAGGCCGGCGGCGATCTCAAACTGGCGGGTGTGAACGAAAAAGTGGAAAAACTGCTCACCATCACCAAATTACGCACCGTTTTTGATTGCCACGCCACCGTCAACGAGGCCGTGCAGAGCTTTACGCCATTCTAATTCCTGCCGGTTGGAACGAATCAGAAACTCCGGGCGTGTCTCACCCCGGAGTTTTTTACGTGTAGAGGCTTTCTATGTCGGTCACGATTATTCTCGGCGCCCAATGGGGTGACGAAGGGAAGGGCAAAATTGTCGATCTGCTGAGCGCCAAAGCCGATGTGGTTGCGCGCTACCAGGGTGGACCCAACGCAGGCCACACCGTGGTGATTGACGAGGAGGAGATTGTGCTGCATCAGATCCCCTCCGGCATGCTTCATCCCCATACCCGCTGTATTATTGGCAACGGCGTGGTGATCGATCCGGTGATCCTTATGGAAGAGGTCGATTTCCTCAAGAGCAAGGGCTTTCGGGTCGACGGCCGTCTCTTCATCAGCCACCGCGCCCATTTGATCATGCCATACCACAAGCTGCTGGATACCACGCGGGAGGCGGCCGAGGGCGCCGCGAAGATCGGCACCACCGGTCGCGGCATCGGCCCGGCCTACGTTGATAAATACGACCGCTGCGGCATCCGGATCGTCGATCTCCTAGACCGTACCACCCTGGCCGACAAGCTCCTGAAAAACCTTGAGAGCAAGAACAAGGTGTTGCAGCGGATCTACGACCGTGACACCATGGACACTGAAAAAATTATCCAGGATTATCTCGAGTTCGACCGCCGCATCGATGCCTACGTCAAGGATACGACCGTGCTGATCAACCGCGCCATCGATACGGGCGAAGAGGTGCTGATCGAGGGGGCGCAGGGCACGATGCTCGACATCGATTTTGGCACCTATCCCTACGTCACCTCCTCCAACCCGATCGCCGGCGGAGCGTGCACGGGGCTTGGGATCGGCCCGACGCGGATCAATACAGTGCTCGGGGTAGTCAAGGCCTATACCACCCGCGTCGGGATGGGCCCGCTGCCCACCGAGTTTGGCCAGGAATTTGGTGACCGGATCCGCGAACTCGGCGGCGAATACGGTGCCACAACCGGCCGGCCACGCCGCTGCGGTTGGTTCGACGCCGTAGTAGTGCGCCTGGCCGCCATGGTCAACGGCCTGACCCACCTGGCGATCACCAAACTCGACGTCCTCGACACCCTCGAAGAGATCAAGATCTGCACCGGCTACCGCTACCAGGGACGCCTTCTCGACCACTATCCGGCCGAGTTGTGGGTCCAGGAGCAACTCGAGCCGGTCTATGAAAGCCATCCCGGCTGGCAAACCAGCACGCAATCCGCCCGCACCTTCGCCGAGCTGCCGCAACAGGCGCAAGATTATGTGCGCCGCCTCAGCGAGCTGACCCATACTCCGGTTTCGATCGTCTCGGTCGGCTCGAAACGCAGCCAGACAATCTTTATGGAATAGGCAGAACCCTTCCACTTGCCGCACGCGCCGGCTGGCGCGCCGCCAGCTGGCGGCGTGTCCCGCCTCCCCAAAGCGCTACTCCTACAAATAAGTCTTGTGAATCATATTCAATTTTGCTAATTTTGCGAAAATGAATATTGTTCATTATGGAACCCACGATGACCCGCGATTACGATTTTATCATCATCGGCTCCGGATTCGGCGGCAGCGTCGCCGCTCTCCGCCTTGCCGAGAAGGGCTACCGCGTCGCCGTGCTTGAGCGCGGCCGGCGCTTCCGCGACGGCGACTATCCCGAGACCAACTGGGCGCTTTGGAACTGGCTTTGGCGGCCGCACCTCGGCTGCACCGGCATCCAGGAGCTCACCCTGCTCAAGAATACGCTGGTCCTGAGCGGATCGGGCGTGGGCGGCGGCAGCCTGGTCTACTGCGCAGTCCTGCTCGAACCCCCCGAGGCCTTTTTCCGCGATCCGCAGTGGGCGGATCTCGAACCGGACTGGCGCGAGACTCTGCGGCCGCATTACCAGACCGCGCGGCACATGCTCGGGGTCACGCCCAATCCCCGGCTCTGGAAGAGTGACGAACTGCTACGCGATTATGCCCGTGAAATCGGCCGCGAGGCCTATTTCAAGCCGACGGAGGTCGGCATCTTTTTCGGGGACCCCGATAAAGAGACCCCTGATCCCTTCTTCGGCGGCCGGGGGCCGGCGCGGCGCGGGTGTGACCAGGCCGGGCGCTGTATGGTGGGCTGCAACACCGGCGGCAAGAACTCCCTCGACCGCAATTATCTCTGGCTGGCCGAATCCCTTGGCGCAGAGATTTATCCCCTCACCCTGGTGACCCTTATCGAGCCCTCGCCAGGTGGCGGCTATGTGGTCACCAGCCGCCCTTCGCAGCGCCGGACGGGCGGAAAACAGCTATGGCATGCCCGCGGCGTCGTGGTGGCCGCCGGGGCTCTCGGCACCAACCGCCTGCTGCTGCAATGCAAGCGGAGCGGCGCCCTGCCCCGGCTCTCCGATCAGCTCGGCCAGACCGCGCGCACCAATTCCGAGATCCTCCTCGGGGTCACCGCCTACAATCCGCAGGACCGCTATTGCGACGGCATCGCCATCACCTCCAGCCTCTTTGTCGATGAAACCACCCATGTCGAACCGGTGCGCTATCCCGAGGGCTCGAACGTGATGTTTCTCCTCGGCACCCTGCTCACCGATGGTGGCGGACCTCTGCCGCGTCCGCTGCGGTATTTGTTTAATATCCTGCGCCATCCGCTGCAGTTTCTGCGCACTCTCGATCCCCGCGGCTGGGCGCGGCGTTCGGTGATCCTGCTGGTGATGCAGACCGAGGATAACAAGATGGCCTTCCGCCTCAAACGGCGCTGGTGGATGCCCTGGAGGCGGAAGCTGAGCTCCACGGTCGATGGCCGCGCGATCCCGAGCTACCTGCCAGCGGCCAATGCCGCTGGCAAGGCGCTCGCGGCCAAAATGCCCGGTCAGGCTAAGAACGCCATCACCGAGGTGTTGCTCAACACGCCGCTGACCGCCCACATCATGGGTGGCTGCGTCATCGGCGCCGACCGCGATCATGGGGTGATCGATAAAAGGTGCCAGGTATTTGGTTATGAAAATATGTATATTGTCGATGGCGCGGCCCTGCCCGCCAACCTCGGCGTCAATCCGAGTCTGACCATCACCGCCCTGGCCGAATATGCCATGAGCCACATCCCCGAAAAAAGGAGCTGAACATGGGTTTGCCTGATGCTGCCAGCGGATGGCCCCTCATCATCGAAGATATCATCACGATCAATCCCGCGACGGGCGAGGAACTGGACCGAGTGCCCGCTCTGGACCTGGAGGGCATCGACGCCGCCCTTAAACGCTGCCGTGAAGCGCAGCGCGAGTGGGCGCTGCAGCCCCTTGGCGAAAGGGTGCAGCGGCTTAGGCAGTTGATGGAGGCGCTCCTTGAAGAGCGGATGGCGGTTGCAGAGCTGATCGCACGGGAACAGGGCAAGCCGGTCGCCGAGGCAATGGCAGCGGAAGTCGTTGCGACTTTGGGGATGCTCAAGGAACTGGTGCGCACCGGGACCCGGGTGCTCGCGCCAGAGCGCCGTCCCAACCGGATGCTCCTTTTTGCGCACAAGAGGAACTGGCTGGTGCGGGTGCCGTATGGGGTTATCGCGGTGATTTCGCCCTGGAATTTTCCCTTTTCCGTCCCCTTGCCGGAGATTGCTGCCGCCCTTCTGGCTGGTAATGGTGTGGTCTTCAAGCCCGCGCCGCACGCGATCCTCATCGGCCGCAAGATTGCGGAGCTCTGCGCCCGGGCGGGCTTCCCGGCCGGCCTCCTGCAGACGCTTTTTCTGCACGACCGCGAGGCCGATTACCTCACGGCGCATCCCGAGCTGGACAAGATCGTCTTCACGGGGAGCACTGCGGTGGGACGCCGCGTGATGCGCAATGCGGCGGAACATATCGTGCCGGTGGTCCTCGAGCTGGGCGGCAAGGATCCGGCGATCGTCGCGCGGGATGCCGATATCGAGCGTGCAGCAAAGGGGATTGTTTGGGGATCGCTCTTCAACGCCGGGCAGGTTTGCGCATCGATTGAGCGCGTTTACGTTGAGGGGCGGGTGGCGGAGTCCTTCCTTGCCGCATGCCGGCGTGAGATGGAGCAGGTGCGGGTGGGGGATCCTCTTGATCCGGAGACCGACATGGGGCCGCTCAGCTCCGAGGCGCATCTGCAGAAGGTGCTCGTGCACATCCAGGAGGCCGTGGAGAAGGGCGCCAAAGTGCTCTATGGCGGCCGGCGGATTGACCGTCCCGGGTTCTTCATCGAGCCGACGCTGCTGGTCGGGGTCGATCATACCATGCAGGTGATGCGCGAGGAGACCTTCGGCCCGGTGCTGCCGGTGATGATCGTCGATTCCCTGGACGCGGCGGTGCGGCTGGCCAACGATTCTTCTTACGGTCTCTCCGCTTATGCCTATACCTCCAGCAAGGCGACGGCTGATCGTCTGCTGCGTGAGCTCGAGGCCGGGACGGTGGTGATCAACGACAGCACCATGACCTGGGGCGAGCCCACGGCCCCTTGGGTCGGGCATAAGCAAAGCGGAATGGGCCTGACCCACGCCGACCTCGGGCTGCTCGAGCTGACCCGGGCCCGATACATCAGCTACGACAAGGGCCAGCGCGCGCCCAATCTCTGGTGGTATCCATACGGTCCGAAATCGCTGCGCCTTTTCGATGCCGCCGCCGATCTCCTCTTCAACCGGCGTTTGCGGCGCAAGCTGGCGGCTCTGCTGCCGGTGCTCGGGCAGCGGCGCTTTCTGCGCGCAACGCACTGGGGGGCGCTGCTGCGGAATCTGCACAAGCTTTTCTGACCCCGGTGGCGCCCGCCTTCTGGGATTCTGCTGTCCGATCCGGCTTTACCCGCTCTTGAATAGGTAACCCGCACCACGCACGCTGACGATAAAGACCGGGTGGGCGGGATCCGGTTCGAAATATTTACGCAGCCGCATGATGAAATTATCGATGGTCCGCGTTTCCATCTCTCCGCTCATTTGCCACACCTTCTCCAGCAGTTCTTTCCGCATCACAACCTTGTCCCGGTGAGCTATCAGGTAGCGCAGCACCATCGCTTCATGCGGGGTGATCCGGATTGTCTTCTTTCCGCATTGGCAGACAAGGGAATCGAAATTGACCTCGTTATCGCCGAAAGTGTAAATCCGGGTCACCTCAGGGCTCTCCCCATACCAAGCCTTCCTGCGCAGCATCCCCTTGATCCGAAGGAGCAGTTCTTCGATGTGAAAGGGTTTGGTCAAATAGTCATCTGCCCCGGTCTGCAGTCCTTCGATGCGGTCTTTAGGAGTTTTTCGCGCGGTGAGCATGAGGATGGGCAGCTGGGGCGCGATCTGGCGCATGCGGCGCGCGATCTCAAAACCGTCTATGAAAGGCAGCATGATATCGAGGATGACCAGATCAAAGGATTGTCTTGCGAACTCGGCAAGGGCCTGTTTGCCGTCCGCGGCGCGGATCGTTATATAGCCCTCTTCCGTCAGGTTATACTCCAATCCGATGGCCAGGGACTCTTCGTCCTCGATGAGGAGGATTCGGCTGCCGCGGTACGTCTCACTTCTCACCGTCGCTGCCCTTCCTTCTGCTTTTCGCAAGCAGCTTTTCGATCTGGCGCCGTTTGGAGAGACGGTAAATGGGCAACTCGAGACGGAACACCGATCCCCCGTAGCGTCCCGGACTCGAAACCGTGATCTCCCCGCCGTGAAAACGCATGATCTCCCTGACCCAATAGAGGCCAAGTCCGGTGCCCCGGACGCTCGGGAGCGCATCCGAATGGCTCCGGTAGAATTTGTCAAAGATTTTTTTCTGTTCGCCTTCTTCGATGCCGATGCCCTGATCAGCAAAAAGGATCTGGATGGTTTTCTCCGTACAGCGGAGGGAGATGGAGATCCGCAGCGGGCCGTGGCGGTACTTGATGCTGTTATCGATCAGGTTGAAGAGGGCAATGCGCAAGGCATTTCTGTCCGCCACACATTGGCAGGGGAGGGTACCCTGAACGGTGAGGACCTCCTCCTCGATCTGGAACTGCTCCCGCGCTTCTTCGAAGAGACCATAGAACAGCGGATTGGCGGCATGGACAGCAAACTTGTGAGCGATGCGTTTCTGTTCGAGGGCCGGCATCTCCAGAATGGCGTTGATCAGGCTATTGAGACGTTGGGTGTCCTTGAGCATCAAGGCGAGAAACTCCTCCTGCTTGGGGCGGGGGAGTTCGCGCCGCGCCATGGTCTCCAGGTAGAGCTGGATGGAGGCCAGGGGGGTCTTGAGTTCGTGGGTCACATTGGCGATAAAGTTATCGTAGAGCAGGGTCATATGGTACTGGATGCTGAGACGGCGGAAAAGCAGCCACATCCCCGCTGAGATGGCCACCATCAGTACCAGGCCGCTCACCAGCGCGAAGATGTTGCGTCCCTCCGGCATCATCTGCGGGGCTAGCTTTTGGCCCACCTGGCTGAAGATGATGTAATTGGAGACATACCAGTAGATCCAGAGCGCGATCAAGGCCAGCCACGCCAGCTGGGCGAAAATGAAAATGAGGATATGCAGAAAATAGGAACGCCAGCGTTTCATGGCCGTCCAGCGGTTTTTACTGTTCTTTTACAAACAGTGAAGGATTATTTATCTATATTAGTTTAGCGGATTTTTTCGAGAATCCAAAATGAATTCTATTCATTATGGTCGCGGCCGGCAGAGTGCCGCAGCCAGTATTCCGGCGCGCCCGAATCTGTATTGCAAGAGGAGACGACCATGTACTTCGAGAATATTCCTTCACTGCGTATTGGGGAGAAAATTGCTACCGTGCCGATCGTCCAGGGCGGTATGGGGGTGGGCATTTCACGGGCGGGTCTGGCTGCAGCCGTGGCCCGCTGCGGCGGCATCGGCGTGATCGCCGCTGTGGGCCTCGACCTGCTCGACGGACGCGAACGGGGACGGCAAAAGGAAAAAAGCAGCCAGCTCTTGCAGAACGAGATCGCCAGAGCCAAGAGTCAGACCTCCGGCCTCATCGGCGTAAACATCATGGTGGCGCTTTCCGATTATGCCAGACTGGTGACAGCAGCCATCGAGGCGGAGGCCGATATGCTCTTCCTTGGCGCCGGTCTACCCCTCCATTTGTCGGATGAAATCACGCCCCGGCATCTGGATAACAAGGGCACCCGGATCGTGCCCATCATCTCCTCCGCGCGTGCCGCCGAGCTGATCTTTTCCTACTGGCATAAAAAATACGATCACATCCCTGACGCCGTGGTCGTGGAGGGACCACTGGCGGGCGGCCATCTCGGCTTCAAAGGTGAGGAGATCGATGATCCCGCCCATGCGCTCGAACGCCTGGTGCCCGCGGTGGATGCCGTCCTGCGTCCCTTCCGGAAGGCGTATGGGAAAGAGCTGCCCGTGATCGCCGCTGGCGGCGTCTATGACGGAGGGGATATTTTCCGAATGCTCCGGCTTGGCGCCAGCGGTGTTCAGATGGCCACCCGCTTCATCGCCACCCATGAATGCGATGCCGCTCCCGCCTTCAAACAGGCCTTGATCAACGCCCGCAAAGAAGATATCACCATCATACAGAGTCCGGTGGGTTTGCCTGGCCGGGCGATCCGCAACGGTTTCATCCGGGATGTCGAAGCCGGCGAACGCAAGCCCTTCATCTGCCCCTTCAAGTGCCTCAAGGGTTGTGATTATAAAACCGCCCCCTACTGCATCGCCCTCGCGCTCGGCAACGCTCAAAGGGGGAGACTGGAGCATGGATTTGCTTTCACCGGTGCGAACGGTTATCGCGTCGACCGGTTGCTCTCCGTGGCTGAACTGATCGCAGAGCTTGTTGAGGGCTACCGGGCCGCAGCCGGCAAAAATATGCGTCAGTTTGCGGTGGCGTGATCTCTGTGTGCGGGCGCCGGTAAGCCGGCGCCCGCTGACCCGCTCACTTCACCGCAGCAGCAGCATCTTCCTGGATTCAGAATAGCCGCCGGCGGTCATCCGGATGACATAGATCCCGGATGGAACCTGCCGTCCGGCCATCTCGCAGCCCCGTCAAACCAGCCGATGCCTCTCCCCGTCGAGCAGACCGTCTTGCAGCACCACCACTCGTTCTCCCAGCAGATGATAAACACCGATCTCCGCATGCGCCGGCCAGTGCCCTAGAGACTCCGTCGCACTGCAAGCTCCCTGGTTTCGCCCGACTCAATCTGAATGATATCCTAAAACGCTCTCTCTTCGGTGGGGGCAAAGACCGCCTTGAATGAGCGGAGAGCATACTGGGTATCCAGCAGAAAGGGAAAGGTGGGAGGATCCAGCAGCTGAAATGAAGCGTTGGCATGGGTCATCGCGGTGACGGTCACGGGCCGGGCGGTAGTATCGTAAATTTCCGCCTCCGAGGTGTCGCTTTCACCGAGAGCCTGGAATCCGAAGTGCAAGGCCGGCGTCACCGCGCCGACAAGATTATCTTCCAGCCGGCCCGTGCCCACAGATATAGAAGGAGTACTTTTCTACCCGGCTGGGTGAATCCGGATGCAGCCGTTGGGCCCATCCCGTGAGCAGCAGGATCAGCGAATAGGTGTGTAAAATTCTCATTTTCACCCTCCCTGAAAATGGCAGGGGCGGCTTGAGGAGTCAGGAATGCCGCCGTACTTCCGAAATAGTGAATGACCGGATCGATGTCGAGCAGAATGGGGGAATCTTGCACCGCGTCAGCAGCCGGGAGCGCAACCCCATGCAGAGGGTACAGACGCCGATGGCGATTTTTTCCCCTCATTCCGCCGGCTTTTACTTGACTTTCACTCCTTTTGTGCGTATACTTTTCAGGGGAGCTATTGTTCACGGGATGATGATGATGCGCCGCTGGAACCAGATCAAAGAACACTTCGCCGCCTGGTTTGCTGGAATGAATCGATCACTACAGCACAATCCACGGCCTCCCATCTCACGGATACGATTTCATCTGCAGCACAATCTGCTCCTCGGCCAGCTGGTGATCCGATCCTTTCTCAAGGACAAGCTCTTCGACACCGCCGGCGCGCTGGTCTACACCACCCTGCTGGCCCTGGTCCCCTTCATCGCGGTTTTTTTCTCCCTGATGAAGGGGATCGGCATGCACGAAACCATCGAGCGGACCCTCACCTATGCCTTTCATCCCCTCGGGGAGAATGCGATCCGCCTGCTGGTCCCGCAGATCATGTCCTTTGTCAACAATACCAACATCAGCACCCTGGGCTATATCGGTTTTTTCCTTCTCCTCGCCTCGCTGCTGCTGATCGTCTCGACCATCGAGTACTCCTTCAATACCATCTGGCGGGTCAAAAAACAGCGCAAGCTGCACCGCCGATTTATCGAGTATACAATTTTCATCATCGTCGGGCCGATCATCGGGCTGCTGATCCTGAGCTGGATCGCCAACCGGTATCAGCTGTGGATCGGGTCGCCCCCCACGGCTTCCTTCGCCAGTTCTCTGCTGCGCAACGTCGGTCCTTGGCTGATCACGATATTCATTTTCTGGTATCTGCTCAATTTCATCCCCAACACCCGGGTCCGCCTCAAGTCGGCGACGATCGCTTCACTGGTGGGCACCGGTCTGTGGATGATCGCCAACTGGTTTTTCGCCAGGTTTCTCGATACCCTCTATTTTGAAGGCGCCCAGGCAGCCATGTACGCCCGCTTTGCGGTCTTACCCCTGCTGCTGCTCTGGCTCTTTGTAGGTTGGTCGATCCTGCTCTTTAGCGCGCAGCTGGCCTATGCCGACCAGAACATGGACAAGCTGGTTTGGGACCGGACGCATCCCTACCTTTCGCCCATGTTTTACGAGTCGCTGGCGCTGAAGGTGCTGCTGCGCATCACCCATCAATATTTCAGCCACGGCCGGAGCTCCACCGAGGAGGAACTCTCCGATTATTTCAGCATTCCGGAGAGCGTTATTAACACCGTGGCCGGGGAGCTGGTCAATCTCCAGCTGCTGCACTGCCAGAATGGCGGCGAGATGCGTTATACTCCGGCCAAGCACCCGGCACAGATCCACGTCGCCGACGCCCTGATCGAGCTGCGCAACTTCGACACCGCCTCGCGCCGTCATCGCGGCGTCGATCATCTCGTCCGCCAGGTGATGGGTCATGCCGACGACTCGATGAAGTCGAGTTGGAAGGAGATGACCATCCAGGATTTGCTCGACATGCTGCCCCAGGAATAATCCGCCAAAGACCTCACACTGCTGCCTGTTTCGCTCCGCACCGGAAAACCTGCACCATCTGACATGCAAACGTGTTCATATTCATCCATGCCGGAGGCTCTATGCGCAAGACGGCCAAAGGAATCGCCCTGGCGCTGCTCTGGGCGGGCGTGCCATCGGCGGGCGCTCAGATTGTCCTCTCTGAGATCATGTTCAATCCCGCCGGCAACGAGCGCTACGACGAGTTCATCGAATTGTACAATCTCTCCACCACGGATTCCATTGACCTGCATGGCTGGCTGATTTCGGACAGCAGCGGCTGGAACCGCATCATGGCGGGACCCTCCGGTCGCAGCCGGCTGGCGCCGCAGCGTTACGCCCTCCTCCTCGTACCAGGCTATTTCACCAACTCTACATTCTACGCCGGCCTGATTCCGGAAGAAACCCTGGTTCTGACCATCGACAAATCCCAGTTTGGCAGTTACGGCCTCAACAATTCCCGTTCCGAGCGGGTCTCGGTGCACTGTCCCGACTCGACAATGGTGGATGCGCATGCTTATACGGTGCCTCACGATGAGGGTTTTTCAGAGGAAAAGCTGCGTCTGGACCTGGGCGAGGCCACCGGCAACTGGGGAGAGAGCCTGGTGCTGCACGGCACGCCGGGCTTTGCCAACAGCGCCGCACCGGTGCCCACCGACACCAGCCGCGCGGAGATGGTGATCAACGAGATCATGGCCAATCCGGCCGCCGGCGAGCCGGAATGGATCGAGTGCTACAATGCGGGGCGAGATACCGCGCGCCTTACCGGTTGGCGGCTGAGCGATGCCGATACGCTCGAGAAACGGCTGCTGGCGAAAGCGCCGGTTGCGATCGCGCCGCATAGCTATCTGGTGCTGACCGGGGAGGAGGGTCTGTTGGCGCAGCTGCCGGCAGCCGGCTGTACCGCGGTAGTCATGGCCAGTTGGCCGGGGCTGAACAGCAGCAGTGAGGGGATCGTGCTCTACGATGGTCTGGGCCGCCGCGTGGACGAGGTATGGTACGCGGCCGAGTGGGGCGGGGCGCGCGGCATCTCGCTGGAGCGGCTGAGTCCCCTGGTGGCCGCCGCGGTACGCAGCAACTGGGGCTCCTGCGCCGATCCTTTAGGCCACACCGCGGGGCGGGCCAACAGCCTACTGGTCGGCCGCCTGCCGGCGGAGGCGGCGATCGCCGTCAGCCCGAATCCCTTCTCCCCGGACGGCGACGGTTTCGAGGACCATCAGGCGATCAGCCTGACGCTGCCGGCGCGCACCGCGCGCATCAATCTGCGCATTTTTGACGGCGCCGGCCGGCAGGTGCGCTTCCTCTGTAATTATGAGCCCAGCGGTAGCCGCAAGACCGTCTTCTGGGACGGCCTCGATGATGAGGGGAGGCGTTGCCGGATCGGGATCTACATCCTCTACCTCGAGGCCTTTGAGGAATCGACGGAAGCTTTCATGCGGGTGAAAAAGGCCTGCGTCCTAGCCGGCCGACTGTAACGGGATCTGGCCTGCGCCCCCAAAACTCTCATGCCTACCCTGATCCGCACTCCCAAAAATCTCGCGTGCACCCGGATCCGCGCGAAACCAATTACTCCCGCGTTCCCCGCAAAGCCCGGCCGTAGGTCTCGAGGGCACGGATGCGCGCCGCCGCGTGCGGCACCATGGGTTTGGGATAGGTCTGCGTATCCACCTCCGGCACCCAGCGGCGGATATAGGTCCGCTGCGGATCGAATTTGGCGGCCTGGATCTCGGGATTGAAAACGCGGAAGTAGGGAGCGGCATCACAGCCGCAGCCGGCGGCCCACTGCCAGTTGCCGTTGTTGGCGGCAAGGTCGTAATCAAGCAGCTTTTCCGCGAAGTAGCGTTCGCCCCAGAGCCAGGGTAGGAGGAGATGCTTACAGAGAAAACTGGCGGTGATCATGCGCACGCGGTTGTGCATGAAGCCGGTGGCGTTGAGTTCGCGCATGCCGGCATCGACGATGGGATACCCGGTCTCGCCGGCGCACCAGCGGGCGAAATCGCCGCGATCCTCGCGCCAGGGGATGGCGGCATATTGCGGCTTGAAGGGCTGATCCACAACATGCGAAAAATGGGCGAGGATCGACATGAAGAACTCACGCCAAATCAGCTCCTGCAGCCAGGTCGGGCTGAGAGCGCGGCCGAGGGCGGCCAGCCGGCGGATCGAGATGGTGCCGAAGCGGAGATGAACCGAGAGCCGGGTGGTGCCGGCCACCGCGGGCAGGTCACGGGTGCGGTCGTAGGAGCGGATGATGGCCTCATCGATGACCGGATCGGTGTCGACGGCCACCGGTGCGAAGCCGATCTCCTGGAGGGACGGCACACCGCTTGCCGGAGCGGGCGCTAAATGGTCGAGCAGAGTCTCGCTGGCCGCGGGGTGGAGGTCCCGCAGCGTCAGCTGGGCCAGCCAGCGGTTCTTGAAGGGCGTGTAAACCGTATAGGGCGATCCCCCCTCCTTGACCACCTCGTCCCCGTCGAAAATCACTTGATCCTTATACATCTGGAAGGGGATCCCATGTCCGGCCAGCAGGTCGGCCACCTTGCGGTCCCGCGCCACCGCATAGGGCTCGTAGTCGCGGTTGGTGTATACGGCCTGAACTGGGAACTCCTCCAGCAGCTGCCGCCAGACCTCAAGGGGCCGTCCGTGCCGCACCAGCAAACCGCCGCCATGCTCCGCCAGGCGCGCATGAAGACGCTGCAAGACCTGATAAATGAAGGCGACACGGCGATCGCGTTTATCGGCCAGATCGTCGAGGATCTCGCGGTCGAAGATGAAGAGCGGCAGCACCGGGAGGCCGCTGCTCAAGGCCTGGTAAAGCCCGCGGTTGTCTTCAAGACGGAGGTCGCGGCGGAACCAGAAAACGGTGACAGGCGGACGGGCCATAGTTGCCTTTCAGAGATGGGGTGGGGTGCGCGACAATTTAGCACCGGCCACTTTCATAAACAACCCCAAATTCGGCAAGGCACAGAAATGGGTTGAATTTCATGCTGCAATCGTGTATTTTGAGATAAATACAGGTAGCAGACAGGCCTTTGACCCGATCCGGTATACTCGATGGCAAAACTCTGTCCCAAGCTGATCCTCGAAGGCACACGGCTGACCTTCAAGACCGACATCGCTTTCGCCCTCAACGAGCACCCGCGTATCGTCGGGCCACGCAAATACCGCTACCACTCCCCTCTGATCTCAGCGGAATGGTGCGCTTTCACCAACTTTCCATGGGGCCGGGGCCTGATCAACTTCGAACCTCACGAAGAAGAAATGGCGTTGGAGACCTACCGGACGTGGATGCATCTTTTCGAGCTCCAGCGTTACTACTCCTGGATCATTGACCGGTTCCATCTTTCCACCCAGATGTACCAATTGCGCCGCTATGGGACCTACTATGACTTTAAGTGGCTCGAAGAGCGTCTCAAGGCCCTTGGATTCCATTTAATCTTTTGCACGCGTACGCCCGATTCTTTTACAGCCGCCCGCGCGAAGCGGCTCAAGGTTTCGGGAAATCCCGAACAGTATGACGATCTGCAGCTTTTTATCGATGAACAGGATCTGTTGCGCGCGCTGGTTGCAAAATCGCTGTTGCCAACGCTGGTGCTGGATATCTCGGACGACGATGTCGCCGGCGCGGTGGAAAGAATTGCCGACTGGCTTGAGCAAACCGGCGGGCTGTATATGTCGTCCTGACCTCACCCTATCGCATAAAGGAGATCCAGCATTGCCACCCCTGACTAGAAGAGAATTCATCGTCCGTGTGCCCTTGGCGGCCGTTGGTGCTCTGGCGCTGGCTGGAACCGCAGAGCATCACCGCGCTGATGTCGGAGTGAACCGACCGGTTTCCGGGGAACTGAAGTGAGACCCGCTGCGCAGGTGCCGCGCTGAGCGCGCAACAGGAACAGGCGCTGGTTTAAGGTTGGAACATAGAGCGTGGAGACCGCATGTATTCAAAAACGGCCCAGTGATACGATGTCCTCTATCACTTCAAGGATTATCAGGCCGAAGCAGAGCAGATCAACGCGCGCATACGCGCTGAACACCCCGATGCTAAGACCTTGCTTGATGTCGGCTGCGGCACGGCAGAACACGACCGTTTCCTCGCGCATTTACTGCTATTGGCCGCGCTGCAAATCTGCGATAATTGGCCGGATCTTTTCCAAGATGAGCAGGAGGAGTTTGGCCTGCTGCTGAGCAGGATCACCAGGGACGGACAACTGCAGAGTGAATATTACTATGACAATGACGATCATCTCGTCTCGTTCAAGGAATATTACGACAATACTCTAACCCGGAGCGAATCTTACCTCTATGATACTCAGGGCCGCCTGTGCCAGCGCCGCTACGACGGGTTCGTCGAAACCTATTCTTATGACGAAAAAGGCGGGCTCTGCAAATTTGACAAGTACTACGGCGGGACAAACAAGAGATGGGTGGAGGAGTACAGCCGCGATGGTGAAGGACGGATAGCGAGCGGCGTGCTTTATTACAATGGGGAAAAAATCGGGGAGATCTCCTATCACTACGACGCGGCCGGCAATACGACATCACGGTGTGAATACAATACCCGCGAGAATTTTCTTTCGGCGGAATACCGTTTGAACTTCGACCGTAGCAAGAGTCCTTTACCCTTGAATTTTCCCGCCGACATGGTCCGGAGGAACAATATTTAGTCCTATTATTTCTATATCATTGTCTTGTCGGCACCGCCACCGCAGTATGAATCGAGCTTTGAATACAACGCTGCCGATCTTGCCGAAAAGGAGACTCGCTGTTATCCTCACAATGCCACACCGGCCATCTATGAGAATTTTTATAAGGAGAAGGGGGAAAATCAGGCCCGGAGGCCGATGAGACGCCCATAGCGCCGTACGGGTGGTGGACATCGATTGTATAACCGCTTCAGGAGAACACGAATTGGGATCAGAACGCGAATCTCAAATAGCGCCTAGCGGTCTCGAACGCCGACTCGGCGTCTGGGCCGCCATCGGGGTGGTCATCGGCGTCACCATCGGCTCGGGTATATTCCGCAATCCTGCGGTCATTGCCGCGCGAGTGCCGGATCCAGCCCTGATGCTCCTGGTCTGGGTGCTCGGCGGGGCGATCACCCTTTGCGGGGCCCTTTCGATCGCCGAACTGGCAGGCGCACTGCCGCAGACCGGAGGGCTCTATACCTATCTGCGTGAAGGCTGGGGGCGGCCCGTCGCCTTTCTCTTTGGCTGGGCGCAGCTGTTGTTGATCCGCGCCTCCGCCCTCGGGGCGATCGCGACCGTCTTCGGCGCTTACTGCCTGCGCTCCTTCGGCTATGATCCGGCCCTGTATCCGCAGCTCTCCAATTATCTTTCGGCCGGATGCATCGTTTTCGCCGCCGTCGTCAATGTCGTGGGGATCCGTCTGGGGGCGGCCATCGTCGGGCTCTCGACCCTCGCCAAATACGGGGCTCTTGCTCTCCTGGTCCTCATCGCCTTCGCCATCGGACATGCCCACGGCGGCTCTTTTGCCCATTTCGCTCCCGGCTGCGGCGGCCGCGTCGAGGGCGGACTCTTCGGCCTCGCCCTGATCTCGGTGCTTTGGGCCTACGATGGCTTTGCCGACCTCTCCTTTGCGAGCGGCGAGATTAAGAATCCGCAGCGCAATCTGCCGCGCGCCCTCATCGGCGGCACCCTGGCGATCATCACCATTTATCTGCTCGCGAATGCCGCCTATCTCTACATCATCCCAATTGATCGGATGCAAGGCTCACCGCTGATCGCCGCCGACACTATGCTGGCGCTGATTGGACAGGCCGGGGTTACGATCGTCTCGGTGGTGGTGATGATCTCCACCTTCGGATCGGTCAATGGCAGTCTGGTGACCAATCCGCGTATCTTTTTTGCCATGGCGGACGACCGCATGCTCTTCAAGCCGATCGCCTGGGTCCATCCGCGCTTCAAGACCCCCTATATGGCCATCCTGCTCGCCGCGGCCCTCGGGGTGCTCTTTGTGCTCACCCGCACCTTCGAGCAGCTCACCGACACCTTTGTGCTGGCGATGTGGCCCTTTTACGGCCTCGGTGTGGCCTCGATCTACCGCCTGCGCCGCAAGCGGCCCGATCTGCCGCGTCCCTATAAAGTGTTGGGTTATCCGGTAGTGCCAGCGGTTTTTCTGGTGGGCGTCATCTACCTTCTGGGCAACGCCCTGATCACCGATCCCTTCTGGACTTCCATCGTCTTCGCCGTGATCCTCGCCGGTCTGCCGGTCTACTGGATTTTCTTCCGGAGTAAAAATGGGCCCGCGTAAAGTTCTTTTCTTCTGGGTGATTGGATGTATCGCCGCCCAGGCTCTCTTTGCACGCGATCTTGGTGCGCAGCCTGCCACAAGCAGAGAAAAAATCAAGGCTGCCGCGGCGGTGGTCGACCGGCTCTTACGCGATTTCGCCGCCACCCGCCATATGCCGGGTCTGGCCTATGGAGTGATCCTCGATGGCGAACTGGTCCTATCGGGCGGCTGCGGCTATGCCAACCTCGACGCGGGAATTGCAGCGGGACCGCAAACCCTTTTCCGCGCGGCCTCGATCAGCAAGAGCATCACCGCGCTGGCGATCCTGCAGCTGCGCGACGCCGGCCGCCTGAGCCTTGACGATCCGGCCTCTCGATACCTTCCTGAACTGCGCGCGTTGCGGTATCCGACGGCGGACGCACCCGAAATCACCCTCCGCCACCTCCTGACCCATGGCGCCGGTCTACCCGAAGACAATCCCTGGGGCGACCGCCAGCTCGCTCGCAGTGATGCGGAACTGCTGGCGCTGATTCCCGGCATCTCCCTGGCGTATGCGCCGGGCGTCGCCTACCAGTACAGCAATCTCGGCTTCGCCCTGCTCGGCCAGATCGTGCAGCGGGTCTCCGGCATGGCGTATAAAACCTACACCGCCGACAAGATCTTCAAACCTCTGGGGATGGATGCGACGGTATGGGAGTACACGGAGGCGTCACCCAATCGGCTCGCTCGTGGCTATGACGCCGGTGACGCAGGCTTTATTGAGGTGCCCCTGGCGCATCACGGCGCCTACGGGGCGATGGGCGGGCTGATCACTTCGGTCGAGGATTTCGCCCGCTATGTCGCGCTGCACCTTGCCGCCTGGCCGCCCCGTGATGAGCCCGAGACCGGCCCGCTGTGCCGCGCTTCGCTGCGCGAGATGCAGCATCCCTGGCGGTTTTACAACCTCGCGCTCGATAACCACCGCCCGGATGGTACCGCCTGTCCCGCCGTCCAGGCCTATGGCTACGGGCTGCGCTGGCAGTCGGATTGCGACGGCCGGGTGACGGTCGGCCACAGCGGCGGTCTGCCCGGTTTTGGCTGCAACTGGACCATGATGCCCGACTATGGTCTCGCCGTGATCTCCTTCGACAACCTCACCTACGCCACGACCAGCGGCGTGAACCGGGCGGTGCTCGACACCCTCATCATCCTGGCAGGGCTGAAGCCCTTTCCACCGGCGGATTCACCGATCCTGGCGCAGCGGCAGAAAGAACTGGTCAAGCTCTTGCCGGGGTGGCTAGGAGCGGGCGATGCCGGAATCTTCGCGGAGAATTTTTTCCTGGACCGTTCGCTGCCGGAATGGATCCGGCTGACCCGGAAGCTGTACGATGAAACAGGAGAAATCATCGAAATAGGCGCTCTACAGCCCCAGGACCGGCTGCGTGGCTCTTTTTTGCTTCGGGGAGTCCGGAAGAATATCCGGGTCTTTTTTACGCTCACGCCGGAGCGGGAGCCCAAGATCCAGGAAGTGAGGATGACGGTGGAGGAGAACAGGGGCGAATAAAGGCGGCTGAGCCGGTCGGAGCAAGACTATCCGGCCGGGGATTGCTCCGCCCGCCGGTTGAGGCGCTGCCATTCCCGGTCGATAAAAGCCTGAATGTAGGCAATGTCGCCCTCTTCGAGCTGGCGGAAGCGGCCCTGCATCCGCAAGTAGTCGCGCACCGGCAAGCCGCCGTCGCGGCTGTTGAGAATCCAGCGCTCGCCGGCTTCCACTTCATAGAGCGGAAAGGCGCGGGCGTGGACTGCCATGCGCGCCACCTTGATGGTATCGCTCGGGGCATAGCCCCATCCGGTTGGGCACGAGGAGAAGAGATGGATGAAGCGCAGGCCGCTGCGGATCGATCGGGCCTTGAGCAATTTCCGGGCAAAATCTTCGGGGAAGGCGATGCTGGCGGTCGCGACGTAGGGAATGCGATGGGCTGCCAGGATCTCGACCATATTCTTTTTAGGGGTGCGTTTCCATTCCTTGCCCGGCGTGGTCATGGTGCTGGCGCCCCAGGGGGTCGAGGAACTGCGCTGCACGCCGGTGTTCATGTAGGCTTCGTTGTCGTAGCAGATATAAATGAAATCCTCGGCGCGCTCTGCGGCGGCGCTGAGGGCCTGAAAGCCGATATCGAAGGTGCCGCCGTCACCGGCCCAGCCGAGGATGGTGGTTTCACGGTCGCCACGGAGGTCGAGGGCGGCGCGGAGGCCGCTGCACGCCGCGCCGGTCGTGGCAAAGGCAGTGTTGAGAACCGGCACCTTGAGGGCCGACTGGGGGTAATTGCTGGCGATGATCGCCCAGCATGAGGCGGGAATGACGACCATGGTCTTATCGCCCAGGGCGCGCAGGGCCAGCTTCATGGCGATGGTCGCGCCGCAGCCAGGGCATCCTACATGTCCCGGATTGAGATATTCTTCCTTCTGGTCCAGACTCATTTCTGCAAAAGCTCCTCTTTCAACTCCAGCCAGATGCTCCCGGCTTTGGGCCGTTCCGCGTCGCGCGTTTGCGTATACAACCTGATCAGGGTTTCCACGGTGACGTCGCGGCCGCCGAGTCCGGTGATGTAGCTCCAGACCGGAACCGTTGTGGCACCGTACAGAGCGCTCCGGAGCTCGGAGGCGAAGATGCCGCCCGCGCCGAAGGAGCAGTTGCGGTCGAGCACCGCCACCTTGCGGGCGCCGGCGAGCTGCGCGCGTACCTCCCGGACCGGGAACGGCCGGAACATCCGGATTCGCAGCAGACCTGCTTTTTCGCCCGCTTCGCGCAGCTGGTCGACGGCCACCCGGGCGGTACCGGCGGCGGTGCCGCTGGTCACCAGGATGATCTCCGCATCCTCGCAACGGTAGGGCACCACTGTGCCCCATCGGCGGCCGAACTGTCCGGCATACTCCTCCTCGATTCCGGCGAGCACGCGCGGCACCGATTCCATGGCCAGCTGCATGCTGCGCCGCATCTCCATATAGACACCGATCGGCGCGACACCGTGCAGGCTCATCGGCGCTGCTGTGTCCATGCGGAATTTGGGCGTGAAGGGGGGAAGAAAACGATCCACCGCCTCCTGGGAGGGGAGGTCGACGGGTTCGTAGGTATGCGAGAGGAAAAAGGCATCGAGGGCGACCATCACTGGCAGGTTGACCGCCTCGGCGAGGCGGTAAGCTTGCAGGGTGGTATCGAGGACCTCCTGGCCGTCGGCGCAGTAGAACTGTATCCAGCCGGTGTCGCGCTGCGCCAGGCTGTCAGTTTGGTCCATCCAGAGGTTCCAGCCCGGGCCGAGGGCGCGATTGACCTCGGCCATGACGATGGGGAGGCGCGCTCCGGCCGCCCAATGGAGCATTTCGTGCATCAGGGCAAGTCCATGCGAGGAACTGGCGGTGAAGGTGCGCACCCCGCCGGCGGCGGCTCCGATCACCGAAGCCATGGCAGAGTGCTCGCTCTCGACGCAGATGAAGCGGCCGTCGAGGGAACCCTCTGCGCAGAATTTGGCGAGCTCTTCGACGATATGGGTTTGCGGGGTGATCGGGTAGGCCGAGACCACCTGGACCCGTGCCAGCCGGACTGCCTCCGCAGCCGCTTGGCTTCCTTCAAGAACCACTCTCATGATTGCGCCTCCTCCATGACCATCGCGCAGCGCGGGCATTCGGTAAGGCAGATGCCGCAACCCTTGCAGTATTCGGATTGGATCCGGCGGGCGGATGCGCAATCGATCGCCACTTCCGGGCAGAAGGTACGGCAGATATCGCAGTCGTTGCACAAGCCGCAGCTGAAGCAGCGCTCCGCCTGCTGCAGCGCTCGTTCTTCCTCGAGAGCGGCCTCGACCTCTTCGAAGGAGGCGGTGGCGGCTGCCGGAGCCAGAGTGCGGCCATGTTCGGCCGGCGCCGGCGAGAAATAGTCCGGGACCAGATCCGGGTAGCGGACGACCCGGCGCGAGTGGTTCGCACGGCCGCCGCCTTGATGGATTTCCATGGAGAGGGCCTCTCCCTCGCCGACGCGGCAGCGCGCGATCCCCGGAGCGACGGTCTCGATCCCCTTCCTGAGGAGCAAGTCGAGGGCAATCGCCGCTTCCTTGCCGGAGGCGATGGCGTCGGCGACGCTCTGCTCGCGGTTGACCAGATCCCCGCCCAGGATCACCGGCAACCCCGCGGCCGATGCCGGCAGGAGCCGGCTGTGGCTGAAGTGGAGGGCTGTTTCATCCTGGATCAGCGCGACCCAGGGCGGCGCTGCCGTAGCGCCGATGGCGGTGTAGACCGCAGCGACGGCGAGGGTTGCGGTCTCGCCAGGCACCGCGACGACGCGCATACGCCCGTCCGCGCCCGGTTCGCCGGGACGCATGCGCTGCACGGTCAATTCGAAATGATCCGCGGCGGGGCGCAGCGCGAGCGGGGCGCTGAGCTCGATCAGTTGCACGCCCTCCTGCAGGGCGCGGACGACCTCCTGGCTGAAGGCGGGCATGTCCTTACGGCGGCGGCGGTAGATGATGGCCGCAGGCCGGCCGAGCCGCAGCAGGGTGCGGGCGATGTCGATGGCGCTGTTGCCGCCGCCGATGATCGCTGCGGGCAGGGCAGTATGCGCAGCAGCAGCGCGCTCCGCTGCGACAGCCTGGGTGCGGCAATCGCGGAGAAAGGCTAGACCGTCATGGGCGAGCTCGCCGCCGGGGATATCGAGGGTTAGGGAGTGGCCGTTGCCGCAGCCGACGAAAAGGGCGTCGAAGTGAGACCGGGACGCCTCCACGAAGGCTCTATCGACCGGGGCAGAGCAATGAATGTGCACACCGAGTGATTCAATGCGCCCGATTTCGCGGGCCAGGACCGCCGCGGGCAGACGGTAGGCGGGGATGCCGTAGCGCAGCAGTCCGCCGGGTTCGGGAGCTGCTTCAAAGACTTCGCAGGAGTGACCGAGGAGGGCGAGGAACCAGGCCGCGGCGAGCCCGGCGGGACCGGCGCCTGCGATGGCGATGCGCCGGCCGGTTGGCGCGCCGGGGGTCAAGTCGATAGCGGCACCCGTCGCTTTGGCCTGATCGTCGAGGAAGCGCTCGAGGGCATTGATGGCGATCGGGGTATCGAACTCGCCGCGGTTACAGGAGTCCTCGCAGGGGTGGAAGCAGACGCGGCCGCAGCTGCCGGGGAAGGGATTTTCCAGCAGAATCGTGCGCCAGGCCCGGGCATATTCTCCGCGCGCAGTCAGCATCTCGATGCGCGGGATCTCCTCACCGCAGGGGCAACGCGAGGTGCACGGAGCGGTCTTGTTCTGGTAATGCGGCTGGTGGGTGCTCCATGATCCGGTGCGGTTGGCAGCGGTCGAGGCCTCGGCGATCGGCAGGAAGAACGGGACGGGGAGCGTCGTTTCAGGTTGTGGCGTCATGAAACCGCCTTCCGGAAACGGGGACCCGCCATGGGCAAGAAGCCGGTCCCATGCACCTGTCCATGCAGCGTCGCCGCGTCGAAGGCGGCGCGGGCGGCGGCGATATTTTCTTCAATCTTGACGGGCACCTCCCTTTCGATGGCTTGCAGCACGGTATCAAGGGGCGGATTGGAGAATAAACGCGAGAAGGCTCCCATCATGGCGGTATTGGTGATGGGTTGGGTTTTCGAGCCGAGGCCGTGGGCTCGGGCGATGGCGGAGGCGTCGATACAGGCAAGGCAAAAGCCCTCGAAAGGCCGCAGATCCGCCGGAAGCGCCGGGGTGTTGAGCAGGATCCAGCCGCCGGGCTTGAGGCCCCTGGTCACATCCAGGAAAGTCAGCAAGCCGGCATCCTGAACGACTACATGATCCGGCGCATAGATGTTGCTGCGCAGGTAGATCTGGGCGGTATCGAGGCGCAGATAAGCCTCGACCGGGGCGCCGCGGCGCTCGGAGCCGAAGACCGGAAAGGTCTGCACCCAATAGCCCGCCTGAAAAAAGGCTTTGGCGAGTGCGATCGAGGCGAGCACGGTACCCTGCCCGCCGCGACCATGAAAGCGTAACTCCTTCATAAGGTAGGGGCTCTTTTCTGCAAATCACTGAATATGGAGCCGGGTTGTCAGGCGAAACCGGTTATTGATACGCCTCCAGCGGCGGACAGACGCAGAAGAGGTTGCGGTCGCCATAGGTGTCGTCGATGCGGCCCACAGCTGGCCAGAACTTGTCCGTGCGCAGCCAGTCGACCGGCCAGGCCGCCTGCTCCCGGGTATAGGGATGGCTCCAGTGGTCGGCGCTGACTTCGGCGGCCGTATGCGGTGCGTTTTTAAGCACGTTATCGGCCGGATCCGCTGTTCCGTCCACCACCGCCTGGATCTCGCGGCGGATGGCGCTGAGGGCATCGCAGAAGCGGTCGAGCTCGGCCTTGTCCTCACTCTCGGTCGGCTCGACCATGATTGAGTTATGGACTGGGAAGGCGACGGTCGGGGCGTGGAAATTATAATCCATCAGCCGTTTGGCGATGTCGCTCGCTTCGATGCCGCTGGCCTTGAATTCGGAGAGGTCGAAGATCATCTCGTGGGCGACCCGGCCGCGCTCGCCGGTGTAGAGCACCTTGTATTCTTTGCCGAGTCGGGCGGCGATATAGTTGGCGTTGAGGATGGCGTATCGGGTCGCCTCCGTCAGGCCGGCGCTGCCCATCAGCTTGATGTAGGCCCAGGAGATCAGCAGGATGCTGGCGCTGCCGTAGGGCGTGGCGCTGACCGCCGGGATGGCCTTGCTGCCCCCGGTTTTGACCAAGGGGTGCCCCGGCAGGTAGGGGACAAGATGCCCGGCGACGCAGATCGGCCCCATGCCCGGTCCGCCACCGCCGTGCGGGATGGCGAAGGTCTTGTGGAGGTTGAGGTGACACACATCGGCGCCGATCGCCGCCGGATTGGTCAATCCCACCTGGGCATTCATGTTGGCCCCGTCCATATAAACCTGGCCGCCATGCGCATGGATGATCTTGCAGATCTCGACGATCTGTTCTTCGAATACCCCGTGGGTGGAGGGATAGGTGACCATGAGGGCCGAGAGGTTCTCCTGGTGCAGTTCCGCCTTGGCCTTGAGGTCGGCGAGGTCGATGTTGCCGCGCTCATCGCAGGCGACGACCACCACTTTGGTGCCCGCCATCACCGCGCTGGCGGGATTGGTGCCGTGCGCCGAAGAGGGGATGAGGGTGACATTGCGGTGGGCCTCGCCGCGGTCGTGATGCCAGGCGCGGATGACCATCAGGCCGGTGAATTCACCCTGGGCTCCGGAATTGGGCTCGAAGGAGGCGGCGGCGAATCCGGTGATCTTGCAGAGGTCGTGCTCGAGTTCCTTGATGATCTCCTGATATCCTTCCGTCTGGTCTGCCGGTGCGAAAGGATGGAGCTTGCTGAAGCCGGGCCAGGTCAGCGGCAGCATTTCGGCGGTGCCATTGAGCTTCATGGTGCAGGAACCGAGGGGGATCATTGAGGTGGTCAGGGAGAGATCTTTTTTCTCGAGACGCTTGAGGAAACGCACCATTTTGTGCTCGGAATGATAGCCGTTGAAGACCGGATGGCTGAGGAAAGCCGAGGTGCGCGTCAGAGAGGGGGGGAGGACCGCGGCGCGGGTGGCCGCCTCGCCGGGCCAGTCGATCGCAGGGGCCTGCAGGCCGCGGGCGGCGGCGAAGAGGGCGGTGATCTCCTCGATATCGGCCTGCTGGAGGGTCTCGTCGAGGGCGATGCCGATCCGGCCGCCAGCCGGGCGGAAATTGATGCCCTTATCGCGAGCCAGGGCATGAATCTGCTCCGCTGCGCCGCCGGCATCCACCAGCAGGGTGTCGAAAAAAACCTCATGAACGATCTTGTAGCCCAACGCCTTGAGATGGGCCGCCAGGACACGGGTGAGGAGATGGACCCGCCCGGCGATGGCCTTGAGCCCATCGGGGCCGTGCCAGACACCATACATCCCGGCCATGATAGCGAGCAGGGCCTGGGCAGTACAGATGTTGGAAGTCGCCTTTTCGCGGCGGATGTGCTGCTCGCGGGTTTGCAGGGTCATGCGGTAGGCGCGGTGGCCGTGCCGATCGACGGAGACGCCGATGATGCGGCCCGGCATCTGGCGGGCATACTCATTGCGAGTGGCGAAAAAGGCGGCATGCGGGCCGCCGAATCCCATGGGCACGCCGAATCGCTGCGCCGAGCCGAGGACAATGTCGGCTCCCATCTCGCCCGGGGGGGTGAGCATAACCAACGCCAGCAAATCCGCGGCCACGGCGACGAGGGTGCCGGCAGCGTGTACTTTTTCAATATATTCGGTCCACGCTTCAGCGCAGCCGTTGACATCGGGGTACTGGATCAGGATGCCGAAGACGCGCTCGTCGATCACCGCGCTGTGGAGGTCGGCGATGCGCAGCTCGATGCCCTGGGGTGCCGAGCGGCTGCGCAGCACGTCGATGGTCTGTGGCAGGCATTGGTCCGAGACCAGAAAGACGTTGTTTTGTGGGTCGCGGGTCTTTTTACTGTTGACGCGAAAGAGCATGGTCATCGCCTCGGCGGCGGCGGTGGGCTCATCGAGCAGCGAGGCGTTGGCGATCTCCATGGCGGTGAGATCGCTGATCATGTTCTGGAAGATGAGCAGGGCCTCGAGGCGCCCTTGTGAGATCTCGGCCTGGTAGGGCGTATATTGCGTATACCAGCCGGGATTCTCGAAAATGTTGCGCTGAATGACCGGCGGGGTGATGGTGTCGTAAAACCCGAGGCCGATGCAGGAGCGGAAGACGCGGTTCTTTGCGGCGATTTTGCCAAGCGACTGGAGGAGCTGGTACTCGCTGAGCGGCTCTTGGGTGTCAAAGGGCTTTTTCAGGCGGATGTTGGCGGGGATGGTCTGATCGATCAGGGCGTCGAGCGAAGGGACGCCAATGACCTCGAGCATTTCGTCACGTTCGGCGGGATGGGGGCCGATATGACGGTTTGAAAAGGCGTCAGTCAGGGGCAGGGCGTTCTTCATGCAGTCCTCTCGAAAGGTTAGAAAAAGATGCGCACGCCGAGGCCGCCATCGATATCGAATCCCGTATCGGGGGTGAGCAGGACGGCAGGGACAAGTTCGGCGAAAAATTCCAGGGGGATGGAGGTAAGACCATAATCGAGGCCGATGGGGATGCGCAGCCGGGTTTCGGTGTCGTCCTTGAAGTTCATGGCGAAGCCGAGCCCATAGTGCCAGTCCAGCCAGACCGGATCAAGATGAATGGCGTTGGGGCGCTGGATGAGCATGTCGGCGTGGAGATAAAGGGAGTGTTCATCCCCGGAGGTCGTCCAGGCTGCGGCGGCATCGAAGGCCTGATGTGGGCCGAGCCAGTTTTTGATGCTCAGACCGGTGGGGGCGCCGATGATAAAACCGACGCCAAATCCGCTGTTGCCGGAGGGGCGCGCCAAAGCCATGCCCGTGCACAGCAAAACCGCCGCGGCAAGGGAAGAGAAGGTGCGTTTCATGATGTTACTATTGGTTAGTCAGACATTTTTTTCAGGACAAGTTAGTTAAAATTTCTCAAAAAACCATGTTTTTTTCATCTCGATGTGGCTGAGAAGAATTGTTTGATTTTATTCTATCTTTTACATAATTTTAAACTATATTATCCGGTGCCCCTGCGCGGGCATCGCTGCACTTTTGATCACCTGACGGACCCAGCCGAAAGCGCTCCACATGGCCAATGAACAGCAGTCTTTTCTATTTGATGAGCCGGACACGCCCCTGCTCCACCTGCCGCTGAGCCGGCCCCTGGTCTTTTTTGACCTTGAGACCACCGGTCTGGATGTCCAGCAGGACCGGATCGTTCAGTTTGCCTTCATCCGCGTTGATCCCGACAAGACGCTGACGGAATGGAAAGAACTGGTCCATCCCGGGATCCCGATTCCGCCCGAGGCGAGCCGGGTTCACGGGATCACCGATTCCGTCGTGGCGGACAAGCCGCCCTTCAAATATTTTGCGCCGCGCATCGGTGGCCTTCTTCACGAGAGTGATCTCGCCGGCTTCAATGCTGCGCGGTTCGATCTCCCCTTTCTCCAGGCGGAGATGGAGCGGGCCGGCTTCCCTCTCGATATGGCCGGGCGATGTGTCGTCGATGCCCAGGTGATTTTTCACAAGCGCGAGCCGCGCGATCTCAGCGCGGCTTACCGGTTCTACTGCCGCCGCGAGCTCAAGGGGGCCCATGACGCGCTGGCCGATGTGCGCGCCACCCTCGAGGTGCTCGAGGGGCAGCTGGAGCGCTATCCCGACCTGCCCCGCGACGTCGCCAAACTCGGGGCCTACAGTACAGCTTCCGACGACACCCGCTGGGTCACTTCGGACCGCAAGTTTTACTGGAAGAACAATGAGGCGGTGATCGGTTTCGGCAAGCACCGCGGCAATTCGCTGCGCTGGATTCATGAAAATTATCCCGATTATCTGCAGTGGATGCTGGAGAAACTCGAACTGGCGGAGGAGACCCGGACCATGCTGCTGGCGGTCCTTGAGGGTGACTATCCGCGCCGTGAAAAATAGCATTTCGCTCCCGCTGGAGCGGACAGCGGGAGCACCGTTTGGTGGGAGGTTCCACCTCTCGTGCCCGCCCGATTTCAGGGTGGTAACGAGAATTCGAGGTGGAAGTGAGCGTTCGAGGTGGGGGCGAGAGGAGTGGAGAATTGCATGAACAAGAAATGGCTGCTGACGGGCCTGGCTCTGCTTTGGTTCTGTACCGCCTGTGAAATCGATCACGGCCTCGGCCTGATCGAGTCCGGGATCTCGGGACGGGTGATCTTTCTCCACCCCGAGAAAAAGCCCGCACGCGTCGACGCCGTCCGCGTGGTGGCGGTCGTCAACTTTCCACCGCAGAGCCTCGGCGATCTGGTTTTCACCAACACCTCGATCAACCTGAGCCAGCTGACGCCTTCCTACAGGCTTCCCGCGCCGCTGGCCCGCTATGTCCTGGTCGGGGCCATCTACCGCGAGAAGGGCAAGGAGTGGGATTACGCGAAAATCCTCGGCTTTTACGGCTCCAATCCCGACAGCAACCTCTATGACATCCGGCCGGTAACGCTGAGCAAGGCGCATCCCGTCGCCGCTGGTATCGATATCTACTGCGACTGGGCATCGGTCCCGGGAGGCGGGCGATGAAAAAATTTCTGACCCTTTTCCTCCTTGGTGCTGCGATCTTGTACGCCGCCGAAGAGGGAGGCCTCAGCGGCCGGATCCTCGACGCCTCGACCGGCCAGCCTCTTCCCGGGGCCAATATCCAGATCACCGGCTCGGTGTTGGGCGCCGTTTCGGACAACCGCGGCCAGTTCCGCATCCTCAAGGTGCCGGCGGGCCCGCACTCACTGCGTGCCACCTACATCGGTTACGAGCCGGCCGCCGTGGAGGTCATCCTCTCCGGGGCGGAGAGCCGGGAGATCGTGCTGCGCCTCAAGCCGACGGTTATCCCGATGCACCAGGTGGTGGTCACCGGATCGCGCCAGCCTGAAACCCTGGCCTCAGCTGCGGCGAGCATCAGCGTCATGGACCGCATGGCGATGCGGCGGCGCAATCTGATGGGGGCCGCCGAGGCCTTGCAGCTGGTCCCCGGCGTCACCATGGTCGGCGATTACATCACCATCCGCGGCGGTTCGGGCTATAACCGACTCGGCGGCAGCCGACTGCTGGTGCTGCTCGATGAGGTACCGATCCTGACCAGCGATCTTGGCGAAGCCAACTGGAATATCGTCCCGGTAACGGAGATTGAGCGCATGGAAGTGCTCAAGGGGGCTGCATCATCCCTCTATGGCTCGGGCGCCATCAGCGGTGTGGTCAACATGATCACCAAGCAGCCCACCCGAGAAATATCCCTCTCGGTCCGCCAGGCCTCGGGCCTCTTCGATGAACCCTCAGTGCCGGAGTGGAAGTGGACCGACCAATCGCTTTACTATCACCGCAGCGATCTCAGCGTCTCGAAAAGTTATGGTCCCGTCGGGGTGCGCTTGGCCCTCTCCCGTCACGCCTCCACCGGCGACCGCGAGAACGGTCATTTCGAGCGCTGGTATCTGACCGGAAAGGCGGTCTGGCAGCTCCCCAGCAATGCTTCGCTCACCCTCTTTTCCACCTACAGTCACGAGCAGCGGGATATCTTTTTGCAGTGGCTCGAGCAGAACCGCGCCCTCAACGTCCCCGCGACCGACCGCGGCGACCGCTACAGCATGAGCGGCTATGTCGGCTATCTGGTTTACAGCCAGGTCTTTTCGCCGCAGCTCTCCGGCAAGTTCCGTCTCTCTTTCAATCAGCAGTTGGTGGGCGTCCCTTTCAATATCACCAGTGCCTTTACGCCGGCGATCGGGGCCAGTGGCGAGGGACAGTTGACCTGGCAGCCTTCCCCCGACCACAGCCTCTCGATGGGACTGGACTACAAGTTCGACACCGTCGAGTCCGCCTATTACGGCAAGCGCAATGCCAATGCCATTTCGCCCTACATCCAGGAGATCTGGAAGGTCTCGAATCTGCTCCATCTCAACGCCGGGCTGCGTTGGGACACCTATCAGCTCGTCGGCGATTCGCTCGAATATCAGATAAGCCCCAGGATCGGCTTCAGCTGGCAGCCCGCCCTCGGCACCATCCTGCACGGCTCCTTTGGCCGCGGCTTTCGCGCCGCCACGGTTGTCGAACGCTTCATCACCGCCGGCTCGAAGGATTTCAAAGCCATCCCCAATCCCGATCTCCAGCCCGAGCGTTCGATCCTCTTCGATGCCGGCGTGCGTCAGACACTCGATGAGCGCGTCTATCTGGAAGCGACCTACTTTTTCAACCGCTACGTCAATCTGATCGAGCCGACCCTGCTCGCTTCGCAGCTGGCGGCGCAATTCGTCAATTATCCGGTCGCCTACATCCAGGGCATCGAGACCGAGATGCGCACCCGTTTCTGGCGGGACCGGATCAGCCTGCAGGCCTCCGCCACCTGGATGGATCCGCGCGACAAGCAATCCGGCGGACCGTTGCTCTACCGGCCGCGTTTTATCGCCGCCTTTTCGCCCTCGCTGCAGCTGGGCCGCTTCAGCGCCGGGGCCGATTACCGCTACATCGGCCGGATCGAAAAAGTGGCGGTTTATCCTCTTGATGAGCGGGTGCCGGCTAAGATCTGGGACCTGCGCACCGGCTGCCGCGTGCGCAACTGGGATTTTCAGTTCGTCGTACGCAATGCTCTCAACTACAATTATACCGTCTCCGAGCGGGTTCTCGGGGAGATCCGCAATTACATGATTGCGGTCACTGGAGAGATCTGATGAGAAGACTGTGTGTTATCCTGGTGTTGCTGGTGCAGGCCGCCTTGCTTGCGGCACAGACTCGTACCCTGCAGCGCCGTTATGTGCCGATCATCATCAAGGGAGCGGTGTTGCCCCTGGCCAGTTTCAACTCGACGGAGTGGCGCGCTTTCAAATATGCCCAAGGCCGCTGGCAGGCGGTGCCCTTTCAGACCGACCAGGTGATCAACGGCAAATATCATCATCCCTGGAGCGGCGGCCTCATTGACACGGATGACGAACTGGTTTTTATGCCCCAGGACCTCGGCGATCAGGCGGTAGCGAAATGGTACGACGATCCCACCGGGCGTTCCGCCACGCGTCTCGAGTTCGAGTTTTACGACCAGCTCGATCCGGCGCGGAAGGGCTGGATCTATCTCTACAAAAGCAGCCAGCCGGCGCCTGCGGGCTACCACAACCACATCGACGCCCCCACCGGGACCGCCGCCGACACGATCGTCACACCGTTCTACAAACTCGGCCATAATCGCGATGGCTGGATCGATTATGTCGCGCTGGCCGCCAATCCCAAACTCGACCTGATCGACCGGCTCAAGCTGCGCTTTGCCGGCAAGGCCACCCTCATCCCCGGTTTAGGCAATTACGCGGCCACCGAGGACACCCTGAACAAGGGGGAGTGCAGCCCCTGGCCGGCGCCGATCCGATTGATGCGCGATCAGCGTTCCAAGCTCGCCATTCCACAGCTTGGTTTCGAGAATATCGGTATCGATTACCAACTCACCTATTACCCAGCATCGATGACCCTGGGCGTCACGGATGCCCAGCTTCAAAGTGAAAGCATTACGGTTCTAGCTGGAGTCAAGACCCTGCGCCAGTCTCTTGATCTGGCACCGGCGGCGGCCGGGATGAAGTTTTACTCCGAGATCAACCGCAGCGGAGTGGCCATCGATGGCGCCGCCGATGCCATCGATGCCACCCTGAAGACCCAGACCGGGTTGCATTGGGCCATGGCCAGCGGCCAGCAGGGAACTCTCTTGCTGATTCTCGAGATGCCGGCAATCAAGGGCGGCTCGACCAAACTTTATTACCGCGACAGCCAGGCCGGGGGGACCAACGACGACACCCCGGAGAGCGGCGACATGAAATCCTATGGCGATATGGGCTTGTGGGCTCAGGCTACAGGGACCTCATCGATTGCGACCAGCAAGATCACCATGGGATTCAGCATGTATATGCTCCCCGAGCGCAGCCGCGACGCCCTCTTTGCCGACTCGCTCTTTATCTGGGTCAAACAGCCACCCGGGGTGAGTATCATCGAGCAGATTGCACCGCCGCTGGGTGTGGTTGTCGAGGGACAGCAGCCGCAGGGATTTGCGCTTAGTCCCGCCTGGCCCAATCCGGTCACGTGGACGGCGGGGGGTGTGCAATGGCGAATGACGGCGCCGCAGAGGGTGGGTCAGGTCGAGGTGCGGATCTATAACGCCCTCGGCCAGCTTGTACGCCGCTGGTCCACGACGGCGGGAGACCGCAGCACCGTGGTGACCTGGGATCTTCGCGATGAGAGCGGCTTTGTCGCGGCGCCGGGCTGCTATTATCTGCAAGTGCGGGCGAACGGGAGATCGGCGACGCGGACCCTTCAGGTGCTGCGCTGAGCCGCGCCCGGCACAGGCAAAGGTGTCCGGGAACAGTCGGCAGGATGAAGCACATTCATTTCGTTTGTCTTTTTCGCCCGCTATGGCTATATTGCAGTGAACAGTGTATTTTTCATTAATCAGGAAGATGATCTATGGCCTCAGATTCTGTGCCCATGACCCTTGAAGCCCTCCTCAAGCACTCGGCTGAAACCTGGCCGCAGCGCCCTTCCCTGGGCATGGTGGATGGCCCGGTCCTCACCTATGCCATGCTGCAGGAGAAAGTCCAACTGCTGTCGGCTCAGTTGCACGAACAGGGTATCCTGGCGGGCGACCGGGTGGCCATCCTCAGCGAAAACAAGCCGCAGTGGGGCATCGCCTATCTGGCCGTTACGACCATGGGGGCGGTGGTTGTGCCGATCCTACCCGATTTCACCACTGCCGAGGTGCAGCATATCATCCGCCATTCGGGCTCCAAGGCCATCTTCGTCTCGGAAAAACTCTACAGCAAGGTCGAGGATGAGTTCGACTCCTCCCTGCGCACCATCTTTCTCATCGATGATTTTACAATTGTACCCCTGGCCACCGAGAAGGACCGTCTTAAGGATTTCATCACCCAGGGCAGTATCGGTCTGGATCGTCTCAAGGAGGCCGCCTTGCGCCTGGCCGGCCGCGCCCATCAGGTCGGCGAGCAGGATCTTGCCTCGATCATCTATACCTCCGGCACAACCGGCAACTCCAAGGGAGTCATGCTCACCCATAAAAACCTTGTCAGCGACGCCATGGCCACCAAGCAGATCATCCGCCTGGATGAAACCGACCGCCTCGTCTCGATCCTGCCGCTCTCGCATGCCTACGAGTGTACGCTCGGTTTCATCCTGGTGCTCTATGCCGGGGCTTCGGTCTACTATCTGGACAAGCCGCCCACCGCGCGCGCCCTGATGCCCGCCCTCGAAAAGATCAAGCCGACCATCATGTGCTCGGTGCCCCTGGTGATCGAAAAGATCTACAAGACCAAGGTTTTGCCTCAGCTCACGCAAAAAAAACTGACGCGCCGGCTCTATAAAACGCCCTTCATTCGTCGTACCATCAACCGGGCGGCGGGCAAAAAGCTGCTGCGCTTTTTCGGCGGCGAACTGCACGATTTCTGCATCGGGGGGGCCCTGCTGGCAGCGGATGTCGAACTGTTCCTGCGCGAGGCCAAATTCCCCTATGCCATCGGCTACGGCCTGACCGAGACCTCCCCCCTGATTGCCGGCACCGATTCGCGCAGCACGGTCCTGCGCTCGACCGGCAAACCGCTTCCGGGAGTCGAAATCCGGATCGATAATCCCCATCCGGAGAGCGGCGAGGGCGAGATTCTCGTGCGCGGCCCTATGGTGATGAAGGGGTATTACCGCGATCCGGAGCGCACCAGTTCGGTCCTCTCCGAAGAGGGCTGGTTCCGGACCGGCGATCTCGGGGTCTTTGACGAAAACGGCTACCTTTACATCAAGGGCCGGGTCAAGAACATGATCCTTGGGCCGAGCGGTGAAAACATCTACCCCGAGGAGATTGAAGAGGCGATCAACGAGCACGCCGATGTGCTCGAGAGCCTGGTCTTCGATCAGGGCGGCCAGATCTGCGCGCGTGTCTATCTTAACTACGAAGAGCTGGACCACGAGTTTTCTTCCCACCAGTTAAGCGATTCGGAAGTGCAGGAGGAGATCAACAAACGGCTGGAAGCGATCCGGCGCGATGTCAACAGCCGGCTCAAGCTCTTTTCGCGCATCAACAAGATCATTGAGCAGAAGGAGCCCTTTGAGAAGACTCCGACTCTGAAAATCAAGCGCTATCTTTATATCTGAAGTGCGGCTCCGCAGTAATCAGGCGTTCAATCCGCAAGAGGCCTATGGAAAATTATATTAGCTGGACGACGCAGTTGACGATTACCGCCATCCGGTCGGGTATCCGTATCGCCCTGATCGTGCTGCTGACGGTGTTGATCTTCCGGTTCATACGTGTGGTTTCTAAAAAACTGGCTGCGATGGTAAATCAGCAAAAGCTGGATCTGGAATCCGAAAAGCGGGCCGAGACCCTAGGGCTGGTAATTCGCCATACGCTCGATGTTCTGCTGATCGTGGTGGCCATTATCACCATCCTAAGCGAATTGGGGATCGAGATCGGCCCGATCCTGGCGGCCGCCGGGATCGTCGGCGTCGCCGTCGGCTTCGGCTCACAGAGTCTGATCAAGGATGTTATCAATGGCTTTTTCATCCTCGCCAACGACCAGATCCGCGTCGGCGATGCGGTGCAGATTGCCGGCAAGAGCGGTGAGGTCGAGCAGGTGAGCCTGAAGATGACCGTGCTCCGCGACGCCTCGGGGAGTGTGCATTTCATCCCCAACAGCGCCATCGACATCGTCACCAATATGACCAAGAATTACTCCCGCTATCTGACCGATGTTTCGGTTCCCTACGAGCAGGAAGTGGAGCAGGCTTATGCCCTCATCCGCGAGGCCGGTGCAGCCCTGATGCGGGATCCTGAATACGCAATACTGGTCCGGGAGCCGGTGGAGATCCTCGGGGTGGATGCCTTCTCTGATTTTGCCCTGAAGATCAAGGTGCGGATCACTACCGAGCCCGGCAAGCAGTGGAAGGTCGGCCGCGAGTTCAACCGGCTGCTGAAATCGAGTTTCGATGCCCACGGATTCGCGTATCCCTTTCCGGTGCAGCGGTTGTATCCGACCATTACACAGAAATAGAGCCGCGGGGCGTGGCTGAGCCCCCGGTTTTTCAGGAGGTTTCGTGAAACAGAGCATCCAGGTACTGACCGTGTCGTTGTTCATGGCGGCTTTTTCCCTCGCCGCCGGCCAGCCGCGGCTGGTTGTTGAACGGCCTTTCGAGCCGGTGGTGCTACGGGGCAGCATTCTGAGCAGTGCCTACTCCTATCCGGTTAACGAGTTGTATCTCTATGCCTGGGACAACGCGACCTGGAGCTGGCGGATGATGCCCTTCCAGATCGATGAGCGGATCCTTGCCCCTGATCCCAACAATCCGGAGGTCAACCGCCACAGCTATTTCATTCCAGATGACGGCCTCCTGGACGAGGATGATGAGTTGGTCTTCATGGTACGCGACCTGGGCGTTCGGGCCCCGGCACGGGCCTGGATTGACAATCCCGAATCCCGGAATTTTAACCGCATCGAGCTGGAGGTCTATGATCCGGATAATGGTGAGAACAACGCCTATGCCTATCTCTTCCGCTCTCCGACCATCACCGAGGCGGTCCCATCGCCTTATGCTTTCGCCTACGACAGCACCGCGGACCGGGTGGATTCCCGGTATTACGCCGTGGCCATGGACGCGAAAATCGGCCTTGTCAAGGACATTGCCATCAAACCCCCCTTTGGTTCGGGACAGGACCTCTTTGACCGGCAAAAAATCCGCGCAACGGCCGTACTGGGCGGCGGGCCCTTCTCTGACATGCGCTTCGACAAGGTGACCGAGTCCCTGATCAAAGTGGTGCCGGGTTATCGCAAAATCACTCCCAAGCCGGTCGTCCGCCTGGTGCGCGAGGTGCGTCAGACTTTCAATCTCGGGATTGCGGACCTTGAGGAGGGGATGACCTTTTATGTAACCACCCGATTTTATCCCTTCAACGGCCGGGTCGCCGGCGGATCGGCCCTGGATGAGGCCAGCCTGAAACAAGCCATGCCCAAATGGGATGATCCCTTCATTCTTTTTGAATATTTACGCCAGTCCTGGGATCTCAGCAGCAATGCCAAAGGGATGCGCTATTTTAACAAGCACAACAGCGGTATCCTAGTGGATGGTACGCCCGACATAGTCAACCTGGCCATTGACCGGCCGATCCGCGACTGGAATCTGGTCGCCGGCAGCCAGGGTGCCCTCTTTTCGCTGACGACCCTTCCCGATACGGTGGCGGAGTCGATCTCGCTTTATTATTACGACAATAGCACAGGCGGGACGGGCGATCCCGCGAACCTCCGCTATTTTGATACCGGTGAGGAGAAAGGATCGTACGGAGATTTCGGTTTCAGCATGGTGAACGCCAAAAGCCTTGAACTCTCCTTCGAAATGTATTTTCTTCCCGATACGATCAATTCGGCGGCACAAGCGCAAAACCTTGCTGATGCCGTCGAGAGGTCGGTATGGGTGTATTCACGCACCGTTACCGGCGTAGCCGGCTGGCCCGGAAATACAGCGCCTTCATCCTTTGCGCTCTCGCACAACTATCCCAATCCCTTCAATCAGGAGACCACGATCTCCTTCACTCTGACGAAAGGCGAACGGATCGCCCTCGACGTTTATGACGCACACGGCCGCTGCGTGCGCCGGATCACGGCGGGATTCTATTCCGGCGGGACATATCACTTTTCCTGGGATGGCCGGGACGACTGGGGCATCGCAATCTCATCCGGGGTCTATTTTGCCCAACTGCATGGCGAAGGCCGCACCGTCCGCCAGAAATTGCTGCTGCTCCGCTAGGAGAATTCTCTATGGCCAAACCACATCACCTGAAGATCCTGCTCGCTGCCCTGATTCTCGTCGGCTGCTCGAGCGACCATGGCCTTGCTCCGCAGCCGGGCAGTTTGGTCGTTGATGTCCATTTCCGGGGCACGCCTCCGCCCACGACCCAGGGCATCTATCTGATCGTGGCGCCGCAATTCCCGCCGCATGCCATCAATGAACTCTATCACAGTTCGAACAGCCTGCCCATCGATCGCGACAGCGTGCGCGCTGTGATCGATCTGCCCTATGGCCACTACGATGCCATCAGCCTCTGGTGGTACAGCAACGAGACCAAATCCAATCTCGCCGATGTGCTGGCTTTACCCATCGTCCAGGACTCGCTGGGGGTCTGGCAGCCGATGTCCTTCGACCTCTCCCGCACCTCGCCGACAGGCTATGTCAAGCTTTACCCCGACTGGAACAAGGTCAACCGCGATGCCTCACTGGAGGGAACCATAACTTTCAACGGCCCCTTTCCGAAGAACACCTTGGCCACGGCTATCGCTGCCTACGCCTTTCAGCCGCAGACCAATGTCGAATACCTGACCTACATGAAGTCGATCGATTTCAGCATCGGTGCCAATCCCTATCACTACAAGCTGCCCATCCGCTCTGGCACGGTCAGCTACCTGGTAGTGCTCTGGCTGCCGGAGCGGGCTAGCATGACCGGCTATTCAGAGCTGGGCTTTTTACAGGATCCGGCCCATCCCGGCACACCGCTCAAGCTCAAGATCAAGGCGGGGGAGACCCGCACCGGCCTGGACATCCAGGCGGACTGGTCCAGAGCTGAGGGGGCGATCACCGCGGCAAGCCGGGGAGAAGGGAGCGGACGATGACCAGTCGAACCCTGCAGCTGGCATTCCTCATCGCACTCTTCCCTGCGCTCCTTCTGGCCCAGGCGACCCTGCGCGGCCGGGTGACCGACCAGGAGAGCGGCCAGCCCCTGCCCGGCGCCAACGTCCAGGTGCAGGGCACCCTGCGCGGCGCCGTCGCCGACGCCAACGGCCGCTTCCTGATCACCCAGGTGCCCGAAGGGATCTATGCCGTGCGCGCCTCGATGATGGGCTACCGCAGCCGCCTGCTGGAAAAAATCAGCCTCAGCAGCAGCCGGGAGGTGGTCCTCGACATCAAACTCAAGCCGACGCCGATCGAGATGGATCCGGTGGTCATCTCCGCCGGCAAGACCCAGCAGTCGCTCGATCAGGCCCCGGTCTCACTCTCGGTGGTCTCCTCCCTCGAGATCAAACAGCGCAGCGCCACCAACATCCAGGATGCCCTCGAGTCGGCGCCGGGCGTCCATTTCGTCGGCAACCAGATCAACATCCGCGGCTCGACCGGCTACACCTTCGGCGCCGGCAACAAGGTGCTGCTCCTCCTCGATGGCGTGCCGGTCTACGCCAGCGACACCGGCGAGTTCAACTGGGACATGCTGCCGCCGCTGGACATCGAACAGATCGAGGTCGTCAAAGGCGCCGGTTCGACCCTCTGGGGTGCCTCGGCCCTCGGCGGCGTGGTTAACGTCCTAACCAAGGAGCCGGATCCAAAGGGCAGGCTGCTCTTCTCTTACACCGCCGCCCGCTATGACAAGCCGCTCTATGAAGAGTGGCAGTGGACCGATCCCAATCGGCTGCACTATACGCGCGAGGACCTCAGCTACAGCCGCCGCATCGGCCGTTTCGGCGGGCGCATCTCGCTCGGCCGCTTTATGACCACCGGTTATACCCAACTCGGTGACGCAGTCAAATTCAACCTCACCGGCAAGTTCGATTACCAGTTTCCCGGCGGCGCCAAGTGGACCTTTTATAACGCCTACAGCCACATCGACCGCGGCTTTTTCGTGCAGTGGAGAGGGCCCAACGATCCCTATGAGGTCGATCCCCGCAACCTCGGCAATCATGCCCGCACCAATCAGCTCAACAGCTACGCCAAGCTGATCGTCCCTTTCTCGCCGACCTTCGCGATGAATTTCCGCGCCAGCCTGGTGCGCACTCTGATGGGCAACCAGTTCGGCGCGGGCGGCAACTTTAATCCCGCCTACGGTGAAGGGCTGGAGGCCCAGGCCGACTGGATCCCGCAGTTCAACCACACCGTCACCGCCGGCGTCCAGTTCCAGCACGACGCCGGCTCGACCAAATATTTCGGCGACCACAAGGGTTATTTCATCGGACCTTTCCTCCAGGACGAGTGGAAGATGCGGAGCAATCTGCGCACGACCCTCGGCTTCCGCTACGACCGTTATCAGCTGGTCGGCGGCCTCAAGGAGGACTTGTTCAGTCCCCGCGTCGGTATCAACTGGCAGCCCTGGGCTAAGACCAGTCTGCGCGCCTCGGCGGGCAGCGGCTTCCGCGCTGCCACCATCATCGAGCGTTTTCTCGAGCTGGCGATCATGAACTTCAAGATCGTCGCCAATCCCGGCCTCAAGGCGGAGAGCTCCTGGGCCTACGATCTCGGTGTGCGCCAGTACCTCACCGACAACTGGAATGTCGACGTTTCACTCTTCGACAATGAATACTGGGAACTGATCGAAGCGCACATGGATCTGATCCGCGGCCAGGTGCAGTTCCGCAACATTCCGCGAGCGCGCATCATGGGTATCGAGGCGACTACCAATTTCAGCTGGCCCTTTTCCTTCCGGAGCCTGCCCATCACGCCCAGTCTGCAGCTGACCGCCACCGCCATGGACCACGAAGAACTCGAGTATCACGATCCGCTGCCCTACCGGCCCAAGCTGATCGCCTCCGGCAAAGCGGGCTTGCGCGTCGCCAAAGCCCAGATCCAGGTCGAGTACCGCTACGCCAGCCGAATCCAGCAGGTAAAAATTTATCCGATCAATGACCGCGTGCCGATGAAATTCTGGGATGTGCGCTTCAGCTATGACTGGCGCGGTCTGAGCTTCAAGTTCGGCGTCCTCAATCTCGGCCAATACAATTACGCGCCGATGGAGAGCAACCTGATGCCGATGCGCACCTTTACACTGGGTTTGCAAGGTGAATTTTAGCTGGAGATGGCGATGCGCAACCTGCTCTGTCTTTTGGGGATTGGATTTTTGTTGACGGGCCCAACGCTGGCCGGCGGACTGGGGCTGTTTCAAGGTAAAACCGATGTCGGCCAGATCGCCCGGCGTGGTTCGGCCGCGTTCGATGCACGCAAGGGGACCTACACCCTGCGCGGCAGCGGGGACAACATCTGGAATGTTCACGACGCCTTTTTCTATCTCTGGCGCGAGGCGAGCGGGGATCTCGACCTGCGCAGTGAAATCAGCTGGCAAGGAAAAGGCCGCCATCCCCACCGCAAGGCGGGATGGATGGTGCGCGCAGGGCTGGCGGCGGACGATCCCTATGCCGATGCCATGGTGCATGGTGATGGCCTGATTTCACTGCAGTACCGCCTGATCAAGGGGGGGCCGACCCTCGAGGTGGCCGCACCGGTCCGAGCGCCGGCCGTTCTGCTGCTCGAGCGCACTGGCAGCCAGTTCACGCTCACCCTCACCAAAGAAGGCGCCGTGATCCCGATCGGGACGATCTCCGTCCCGATGCCTGATAAGGTCTATGCCGGTCTGGCGGTCTGCTCGCACGATTCGACCACCCGTGAGACGGCGCACGTTTCCGGCGTGGAATTCGTGCAGCGTGGCTCCGTCAAAACCGAAGACCGGGTGGTGGAGAGCACCCTCGAGACCATCGACACCGCCAGCGGCGTGCGCACCATCGTCCGCAGAGCCCGCGAACATTTCGAGGCCCCGAACTGGAGCCGTGATGATCTGCTCTATTACAACAGCGGCGGGCGGATCTATACGCTGCCGGCTGCTGGCGGCGAGCCGAAGCTGCTGGACACCGGATTTGCGGTGCACTGCAACAACGATCACGGCCTCTCGCCCGACGGCCGGGAGTTGGTCATCAGCCACCATCCTGAGGATGGCCAATCGCGCATCTACATCCTGCCGGCCACCGGCAGCGAACCGCGCCTGATCACTCCAAACGGCCCATCTTACTGGCACGGCTGGTCGCCCGACGGCCAAACCCTGGCCTACTGCGCCGAGCGCAGCGGTGAGTTTGATGTCTATACCATCCCGGTCACCGGCGGTGAGGAGACCCGGTTGACGAGCGCGCCGGGCCTTGACGACGGCCCGGACTATTCTCCGGACGGGCAATTTATCTATTTCAATTCGGTCCGCACCGGTCAGATGAAGATCTGGCGGATGCGCGCCGACGGGTCAGAGCAAATCCAGTTCACCCCGACGGATGCGTATGGGGACTGGTTCGCCCATCCCTCACCCGATGGAAAATGGCTGGTTTTCCTTTCCTATGACAAATCGGTCCAGGGTCATCCAGCCAACAAGGATGTCCTGCTGCGCATCATGCCGGCTGCCGGCGGCGAGCCGAAAGTGCTGGCCACCCTCTTCGGCGGTCAGGGGACGATCAATGTCCCCTCCTGGTCGGCCGACAGCAGGCGGCTCGGCTTTGTCAGTTACCGGCTGGTGGCACCCGGGATGTGACGGAGAAAACACCCTGGCTGATCGTGTATCCGCATCGGGAGGCCTGGTCATGAAACCCATTTTAACCGGAATCACCCTGTTGATTACCTTACCTTTTACTGCGACGGCCGCCCCTGCGGCTGATTCGGGCTGGGGCCCTGCGTGGGCGCGCCGCGCCGTCTGGTACCAGATCTTTCCTGAACGCTTCCGCAACGGCGATCCCGCCAATGATCCGACCCTGGCGGAGATCAAGGGGGCCTGGCCGCACGATGTCACCTCCCCCTGGCAGATTTCGCCCTGGACCTCCGACTGGTACGAACTGCAGCCCTGGGAGAAAGCCAACGGCCGCGGCATCTGGTTCAATATCCAGCGGCGGCGGTACGGCGGCGACCTTGCCGGCATTCTCGAGAAGCTGGACTATCTCGACAGCCTCGGGGTCAATGCCCTCTACCTCAACCCGGTCTTCGCCTCGCCCTCGCTGCACAAGTATGACGGCGCGACCTATCACCATATCGATCCCACCTTCGGTCCGGATCCGCAGGAGGACTGGGCGATCATCGCCCGCGAGAATCCCGTCGATCCGGCCACCTGGAAGTGGACTGCTGCCGACCGCCTGATGCTCGAGCTGATCCGTGAGGTGCACCGCCGCGGTATGCACCTCATCTTCGATGGGGTCTTCAACCATATGGGCATCAACAGCTTCGCTTTTCAGGACCTGATCGCCCGCGGTCAGTCTTCACCCTTCCGTGATTGGTTCACCGTCACCTCGTGGGAAAAAAAATCGCGACTCGCCCCTTTCAGCTACAAGGGCTGGGCTAATGTGGCAGAACTGCCTGAGCTGCGCGAAGACGCGAATGGCATCGTCGCCGGCCCGCGCCGGTATATCTTCAACGCGACCCGCCGTTGGATGGACCCCGACGGGGACGGCGATCCCAGCGACGGCATCGACGGCTGGCGCCTGGATGTCGCCTTTTGCGTCGCCCATCCCTTCTGGAAGGAGTGGCGCCAGCTGGTCAAGCAGATCAATCCCGAGGCCTACCTGACCGCCGAGGTGATCGACCGCATCAAGGTGCTGCAGCCCTATCTGCAGGGGGACGAGTTCGATGCGGTGATGAACTATAATTTCGCTTTTGCTTGTGTCGAGTTCTTCGTCCCGGACGCCCAGAGGATCGGCGTAGCCGAGTTCGACCGCCGCCTGGCGGAGTTGCGCGCGGCGTTTCCGGCGGGCGCCGCCTATGTGATGCAGAACCTCCTCGATAGCCATGATACCGCGCGCATTGCCTCGCTTATCGTCAACCGCGGCCGGGCCAGCTACCGCGACTGGGCCGAATTCTACGAATTCAGCAAGGGCAGCAATCCGCGCATGAGCACGCGCAAGCCCGGTGCGCTCGAGAAACAGACGCAAAAGCTGCTGGCCCTGATGCAAATGTGTTACGTCGGCGCGCCGATGATCTATTACGGCGACGAGGCGGGTATGTGGGGGGCCAACGATCCCTGCTGCCGCAAACCGATGGTCTGGGAGGACCTGAGCTATCAGCCCGAGATTTATCTGCCCACGGGGGATCGGCGCGCCGATCCGCAGACGGTGGCGGTGGATCTGGATCTACTGCAGAGCTATCGCACACTGATCGCTTTGCGCCGGAAGCATTCGGTGCTGCAGGAGGGGGGCTTGCGCACGGTGGTGACCGATGAGGCGCGGCGGGTGTATGGATTCGAACGGTTCGATGACCACACCGTCTTGACCGTCCTCCTTAACGCCAGCGAGGATGAACAGCAGCTCCTCTATCCCTGCGTAACAGCGGGCTGGCGCGATCTATTAAGCGGAGAAAAGTTTCTCGTGAATGGCGACGGCGTGGTGTCGCTGACGATCCCGTCGCTCTGGGGGGTGGTGCTCGAACCCGTTACGGATTCTGGAGAATAAAAGTATGAAGGTGCTGTTTATCGGCGGCACGGGGAATATTAGTACGGCGGTGAGTCGGCTCTGCGTCCAACGGGGCATGGATCTCTATCTTTTCAACCGCGGCAGGCGGCGGGTAGAAATCCCCGGGGCGAAGCTGTTGCAGGGGGATATCACCGACGCACGGGCCACCGCCGCACTGCTCGAGGGCCATCATTGGGATGTGGTGGTCAACTGGATCGCCTACATCGAGAGCGAGGTCCGCCGTGATATGATGTTGTTCCGCGGCCGGACGAAGCAGTATATCTTTATCAGCTCGGCCTCCACCTATCAGAAACCACTGCGGCACCCCTTCGTCACCGAATCGACGCCGCTCTGCAATCCATTCTGGGAATACTCGCGCAACAAGATCGCCTGTGAGGAGGCGCTCGTCCATGCCTGGCGGGCGGAGGGCTTTCCGGTGACCATCGTGCGGCCCTCGCATACCTATGATACGATCATCCCGGCGCTGATCGGCAGCGGCTCGGAGTATACCCTGATCGACCGCATGCAGCGGGGAGAAAAGGTGATCGTACACGGGGATGGCACCTCGCTCTGGACCCTGACGCATGCCGAGGATTTCGCCATCGGCTTCGCCGGATTAATGGGGAACCCGCAAGCGATCGGCGACGTTTTTCATATCACTTCCGACGAAAGCCTCAACTGGAACCAGATCTTTCAGGTCATGGGCGAGGCCGCCGGTGTTGAACCGAAGATCGTGCATATCCCCTCGGATTTCATCTGCGCGCTGGAACCCGATCTGAGCGGCACCTTGCTGGGAGACAAATCCTATTCGATCCTCTTTGACAACAGCAAGATCAAGCGTTTCGTCCCGGAATACCGGGCCGTGATCCCCTTCCACAAGGGCTTTCGCCGGACGATGGCTTGGTTTGCGGCCGACCCGGCCCGGCGGGTGATCAATCCCGAGACCAATGCCGTGATGGACCGGATTCTGCAGGCCTATGAAAAATAACATTCCGTCCGAATAGAGGAAGAAGCAGCGACGACATGAACTACAAAGATTACTACAAGATTCTGGGCGTCAGCCAGAACGCCTCCCCCGAAGAGATCAAAAAGGCTTACCGCAAGCTCGCTTTTCAGTATCATCCCGACAAGAACAAGGGCGACAAGGCCGCTGAAGAAAAATTCAAGGAGATCAACGAGGCCAATGAAGTTCTCAGCGATCCGGAAAAACGCAAAAAGTATGACCAGTTCGGCGCGGACTGGAAGCAGTATGAACAGGCGGGGGCCCGGCCTGGCGGTTTCGACTGGTCAAAATACGCCAGCGGCTTCGGCCGGCAGAGAAGCGGCGGCGATCCGGCCGAGGCCTTTGGGCGCAATTTTTCCGGCGACGGCATGGGCGATCTCTTTGAGATGCTCTTCGGCCAGCGCTTCGACCAGCAGACCGGGAGGTCACGCCGGGTCCTCAAAGGCCAGGATTTCGAGGCGGAAACGACTCTGACACTGGAGGAAGCCTATACCGGCACCACCCGGGTGATCCAGTTGGAGGGGCAGACGATCCGGGTGAACATCAAGCCCGGCATCGCCGATGGGCAGGTCCTGCGTATCCCCGGCAAGGGCGGCCCCGGCCTGAGCGGCGGACCGAATGGCGACCTTTATCTGACCCTGCGGATCGCTCCACATGCGATTTTTCAGCGCAAGGGCGATGATCTCTATTGCGAGGTGCCGGTCGATCTCTACACTGCTGTGCTCGGCGGCAAGGCCCTCGTGCACACCCTCAAAGGCGCGGTCAAGGCCGACATCGCCAGAGGGACCCGAAACGGGGCGGTGCTGCGGCTGCGTGGACTGGGCATGCCGGTATACGGCAAGAAGGATGCGTTCGGCTGCCTTTTCGGGACCATCGTTGTGCAGTTGCCAGAACACCTCACGCCGCAGGAGGTCGAGCTTTTCGAAAAGCTGGCTTCGCTGCGCAAGTGACAGGATCGATTCTGCTCAATCTCGGTGCGTTGGATCGGGCAGGGGAGAAACGTTGAGATGGAGAAAGAGGTCATTACCACGGTGGCCCGGGGTTTCGGTTTGAGCGCCAGCGCCGGCTTCCGGCAGATCATCAGCTGGGCCCGGAGAGGATTGCCAGAGTGCATTTTGAGCAACTAAGCGGCAACAAGCGCTACAATCTTGCCGTCATCGAGTCCCTGGCTGACCCCCGGAGATCGCAATGGCCAGTGTCACATCGGAATATCTCACCCAGGCGAGCGGATCATGCTATCTGCAGGCGAAGAGGCCCGATCTAAGCTGGGAGGTCATCGGCTGTAGCGATCAATTTGAACAAAAGGTGACCCGGCTCGAGGGATGGCGATAGCGAACGGAGGGGGTGTGGCGTCTTCCGGGGTTATTTTCCGCATTGAAGCCGTATGCTCCCGGCCTGATCATTTGTATTGCTGTTTCATCCTCTTATAAGAAGCTTGCAGCAGCGCTTCCAGGATCTTCCTGTCCACATCCGCCAACTTTTTAATATAGAGACATCCCATACCAGTCGTGAACTTGCCAAGCATTTCGAGCAACTCCGTGTTGGCGTCAAAGCCGCCCATCAGGTAGAGTACCAGGTTCTGCTTGCGCGGCGAGAATCCGGTCACCATCCAGTCGCCCTCACGCCCGCCTTTGCCTTTGTAGTGATAGCTGCCAAAACCGATAATGCTCGCCCCCCACATTTTTGGCTCTTCCCGAGTGATCTTTTTCATCATCTCGAGGATCTCGAAGGAGTCGTTCCGTTTTTGCTCATCGGTGATGCTTTCGAGGAAGGCCACTACACTGGCATCGTTCACTCTTGTTTTCAGATCGTTTTTGGCCATACTTGCCCCCAGGTTCAACGCACCAGGGTCAGCCGGCGGGAGTCGGAAAAGCGCCTGCCTTCCCGCTCTACCCGCAGCCTGCAGAAATAGGTGCCGCTTGCGGCGGCATTTCCGTCGTCATCCCGGCCGTCCCATAGTACCGTGTACCTGCCGGCGGGTCTCTCCTCATCGACCAGGGTTCGAATTTTTTGTCCCGTGAGAGCGTAAAGAGCCAACTGGACCCGGCCGGATGCCGTCAGCTGGTAGTTCAGTGCGGTGGCGGCATTGAAGGGGTTGGGGTGGTTGGGCAGCAGTCTGAATTCAGCGGCGAGGGCTTTTCCTGCCCGGGCTGATTCGATGGCGGTCGCTTTCTCGAAGCGGACCAGTTCGATGCCGTTGCCAGTGCCCAGATTGCGCGTGTACTGCATGTCCGCGCTGCTGTTCCAGTGCTCATGAGCGCCAAGACTGGCGATGGGTGTCCCGTCGTCCTCCGGATCGTATCGGATGCCCGCAGGCCAATTATCGGAGCTTGCAGCCTGGTGCAGATAGTCATCCACTCCGCTCATCTGTGGAAAGGCATTAAGGCCGCGCTCGGCGGTGAACTCGGTATGGAGAATGTCATAGCCCACCGATTCGATGGCAACAGGGTCAAGGGAGACGAGGATGGACGAAGTCCAGTCGTCGTTGAAAGGCATCATTCTGAATTTTACCGGCGGGCCGATCTCCAAGTCGGATGACCACAAGGCATCCATCAGCAAGATCAGGTTCTTGCCGCCCAAAACCTTGTGGCCCATCAGATCGACCTGCACCCGGTAGAGTCCGTAGCCGGTGCGGGTCGGCACGCCGCGCTGGTCATTGGCGGCAACCAGTCCCTTGTGCAGATGATTGGCGCTGCTGCGTGTATGGGAGCCGAAATGGTTCTTGGCAAACATGGTGACACCGGCAAAACTGTGCGCTTTCATCGTCGGGATATTGATCAGGTACTCGATATCGTCAAAAATGGAATAGAGCTTGTCACTCCGGGCCTCCGAACCGAGGACCTTACCCTTGTCCGAATAAAAGATACTCGGCGCTGCCTCAGAGGTCATCTTGCAGCGTCCCTTCTCCGAGCCGTAATCATGATCGACGTAATTAACCCGGGGAAATTCAGCGTACCAGAGATCATAGCAGTGTTTATAGATATGCTTCATCGGATCACCGACGAAGATATCCATTTCCGCGACGCCGACGGTCCGGACCAGATGGCGGAGAACCGCCAGTACCAGTTGAGGCGAGGTCTCGGAGATCCCGTAGCTGGAGTTGAAAAGGACGGACAGGTCCATGGTGCTGTAGTTGCCGCTCCAGGCGCTGGTGGCGTTGGTTTTGATGAGGATTTTTTCGCCGGGGCGATAGCCCACCTCACCCTTGCCGTGCTCCCGGTTGTAAAACCTGAAGACAACATCCCAGCTGGCGCTGTCACTGGTCTGGCCGGTGAGGGAGCGCAGCGCGGTGGAAAGCATCCTGTCGATCACGTCCTGGTTGTTGTTCTTGCTGAGGAACCAGCCGCTGCCATAAAGCGCCGGGTTGGCCTTCTCGTTGGTGGCTGAGGCATCATGCACCCAGACCACCCGGCCGGGGAAAATGCCCCGGGCGGTTCCGATCGGCTGGTTGGAAGTTTGGCCGGCAAGGGTAGTGTTGGCGAATGTCGGCGCATGCCGTGCACTGATAACCAGGAGTAACCCCAGTAGGGCGGCGGCGATGCAGAGTAACGCCTTGCCATACCGCGAATGCTGGAGCTGGAAACGAGCCTTGCGCAGGCTCACGAGGGAAGCCGCAACACCCAGGAGATACACCACAAAGCTGGAGGCCAGGGGAGCGGCCGCCCGCATGCAGGGATAGCTTGCCCGGCTCGGCTTGGGGATAACGCGTATCAAAAACCACAGGGTTGATCCCAGGCCGAAGAAAATGAAGAGGAGACGCCGCCAGAGAGAATGCTTGCGAAGATTTTGCTGGTGGCAGCTTTGGTTCTGATACCTTCGATGGCGCATGGATGCTCCTTGCCTGGTCAGAATTGCCGGGAACCGTGCAAGCCGATAAGGGGGGTGATAGTTCGATGATTCAGGAGCACCCGAGTAAGCGGCGGATCAGGCCGTGCGGCCCCGGATGGGAGCAACGGGCTACAGGGTCTGAAACACCCCGCGGATGACTCCGACCGCCCAGTCGATTTCCGCCCTGGTCACCACCAGCGGCGGAGCGAGACGGATGATGTGGGCGTGGGTGTCCTTGGCGAGGATGCCGTGCTCCTTGAGGGCGACGCAGAAACGGCGGGCGCCTCCGGCATTCTCCTTGAGGACGATGCCGACCCAGAGGCCGATGCCGCGGACGAAATCGATGTGCGGCGTCTCGATCTTGCGCAGTTCGCCGATCAGGTATTCGCCAAGCACCGCCGCGTTCTCCGGCAGTTTCTCCTCAACCAGGACGCGCAGGGCCTCGCGCGAGACCGCGCAGGCGAGGGGATTGCCGCCGTAGGTGGAGCCGTGGGTGCCGGGCTTGAAGACCCCGAGGATCTCGCGGCTGGAGAGGACGCCCGAGACCGGATACATGCCGCCCGAGAGCGCCTTGCCGATGGTGATCACATCCGGTTTGACCCCTTCGTGTTCGCTGGCGAGCATCTTGCCGGTGCGGCCGAGGCCGCTCTGGATCTCGTCGCAGATCAGCAGCACATTATTTGCCTTGCAGAGCTCCGCCGCCTGCTTGAGGAAGCCCCTGGGCGGGGCGACCACTCCGGCCTCGCCCTGGATCGGCTCGACCAGGAAAGCGACGGTGTTCTTGTTGATTGCTTTTTTCAGCTCTTCTATATCGCCGTAGGGAACGAGGACAAAGCCGGGGGTATAGGGTCCGTAATAGTCCTTGCCGTCGGGATCATCGGAGAAAGAGATGATGGTGGTGGTGCGGCCGTGGAAGTTGCCGGCGCAGACGATGATCTCCGCCTTGCCGTCCGCAACGCCCTTTTTGAGATAGCCCCATTTGCGCGCGGTCTTGATGGCGGTCTCGACCGCCTCAGCGCCGCTGTTCATCGGCAGCATCATCTCGTAGCTGAGCAGCTCGCAGCACTCTTTGGCAAAGAGGGGCCAGAGATTGTTGCGGAAGGCTCGGCTGGTCAGGGTCAGTTTGGCGGCCTGTTCCTGTATCACTTTTACGAGGCGCGGATGGCAGTGGCCCTGGTTGACGGCCGAATAGGCGGCGAGACAGTCGAGATAGCGTTTGCCTTCGACATCGTAGACCCAGGGCCCCTGAGCGCGTTCGATAACGACATCGAGAGGATGGTAATTGTGGGCGCCATATTGTTCTTCCATGGCGATCAGTTCTGCTGACGTCATACTTCCTCCTGGATAGGGTGTTTTTTCTTCACGGAGGAATTTAGAGCTTTAAAGCTCAAAAAGCAAGCAAATCGCGTTGCGCGTTTCAGCATCATTGAGGCAGCAGATCTCCAAAGCGGCCATTTTGCGCTGTCAAGAACCTAACCCAGGTTCGCGAAATATTGTTGGCTTTTCAGATACCGATTGGTTACTTTATCTTGAACTCGACTGTAGAGATTGTGGGCGGTTTGGCTTTTCAGCTGAAAATCCGAAACAGGAAAGGAAGTGCCTGTGAGATATTCCCGAGTCGTACTGCTCTTGCTGCTGGCAGCAGGCTTGCGGGCAGCAGGACAAAATGCGCCCGTCTTGCCGGTTAACTATGAGGAGCTGACCTCGCCGCAATTTGTGCAGGCGGTGACGTTGAGTCACGGCACCTGCCTGGTTCCCCTGGGCATTCTGGAGAAGCACGGGCCGCATCTGCCGCTTGGAACGGATCTGATCGACGTGCGGAAGGTTGCCTTGACCGCTGCCGCCCGCGAGTATGCGGTTGTTTTCCCCCCCTATTACTTTGGACAGATCAATGAGGCCAGGCATCAGCCCGGCACGGTGGCCTACAGTCATGAACTCGTCTGGAATGTGCTGCAGGAAACCTGCGATGAATTGGCACGCAACGGCATGAAAAAGATCATCCTTGTCAACGGCCATGGCGGCAATAACAATCTGCTCCGCTATTTTTGTCAGGTGCAGATGGAGAGACGGCATGGTTACGCTGTCCTGCTTTTTGCGCCGGTCGAGGATGAGGCCTTTGCCGGGAAAATCGCGGCGCTGAAGAAAACGCAGACCGGAGGCCATGCCGATGAGGAAGAGACGGCGATGATGCTGTCGCACCGGCCGGATCTGGTGCATCTGGATCAGGCCAACACGCAGTCCGGCAAGGATCTGGCGCGCTTGGGAGAGCTGCCCTTCTTCTACACCGGCATCTGGTGGTATGCCCGCTATCCCAACCACTATGCCGGCGATGGCGGTCCCGCCCAGGCCGAGCTGGGCAAGCTGCGCATCGAACACGATGTGGAACAATTGGTCAAAATGATCGCCTGTGTCAAGACGGATGAAAAAATCCTGCAGCTGCAGAAGGAATTCTATGATCACGCGGAACATCCGCTCGAGACCAAACCGTTTTAGAAGATTGGCTGGATCAGCCTGGCAAGCCCAAAGCTGAAATGTCCCCCAAAGCGCCTGATGCAAGGGATAATAACCGCGGGCAGGGAACTGCCCCAGTGCGATTGCAGCCGCAACGATCTCGGCTCTTTATAAGCCGCACTGGATGATTTTCCTTGAGTTTTTACCTCCGGCACAATCCGATTTCCTGTCCGCCTGATCGCTCCTGGTTGGGAACGGGATTTTAAGTACGGAGCGTGCCAGGACCTCTTTTCTCTTGATTGGCTGCGAAAAAAAATGTATTTTTAATGAATTGAATTTCTCGCAACCTATCAAGGAAAATGACGTTGCGCGTCCTCTCCGGCATACAGCCCTCCGGCAACCTTCATCTCGGCAACTATTTCGCCATGATGAAGCGGATGATCGACTATCAGGAGCATCACACGCTCTTTTGTTTTGTTGTCAACCTCCACGCCCTGACCTCGGTATTTGATGCGCAAAAGCTGCGCAGCAATACCTTCGAGGCCTGCTGCGATTTTCTCGCTCTCGGCATCGACCCGGAGAAATCCTATTTCTACGTCCAGTCGGATGTGCCGGAGGTTACCGAGCTCACCTGGCTGCTCTCCAACGTCACGCCCATGGGACTGCTCGAGCGCGGCCACTCTTACAAGGACAAGCTGGCCAAAGGGATCCCGGCCAACCACGGCCTCTTCGCCTATCCGGTGCTGATGGCCGCCGATATTCTGCTCTACGGAGCGGACATCGTTCCGGTCGGCAAGGACCAGAAACAGCACCTTGAAATGACCCGCGACATCGCCATCCGCTTCAACCAGACCTACGGCGAAGTCTTTGTCGTGCCCGAACCGGACATCCCCGATTCGGTGGCGATGGTTCCCGGACTCGACGGCCAGAAAATGTCCAAATCCTATGGCAACACCATCGACATTTTCAGCCCGTACGAGATGATGAAAAAACGGGTGATGTCGATCGTCACCGATGCCACGCCGATCGAGGTACCGAAGAATCCCGACGCCTGCACCCTTTTCGCCATCTATTCGCTTTTTCTCGACGAGGCCGGCAAAAAGGAGCTGCGCGCCCGCTACCTGGCGCCGGGACTCAAATACGGCGAGGTGAAGAAAGAACTGCTCGAGGTGATCTGGAACTATTTCGCCCCCTTCCGCGAACGCCGCGAGGAACTGGTGCGCGATCCGGCCAGGGTGCATCGTATCATGAAGCAGGGCGCGGAAAAAGCCCGCGCCGTGGCCGCAACCTATCTTCAGGCGGCCCGGCACGCCACCGGTATCGATTATTGATAACTGAGCGATGGATCTCCTCCATCGCTCTTTTTTTGTTATATCATAAGGAACGGCACGCCATGATCCCCTATTCCTACCGCGACAATCGCCTCTTCTGTGAGGAGACCGACCTAGCTGAGGTGGCCCGCCAGTATGGCACGCCCGCCTATGTTTACAGCAAGGCCGGCATCACCGGCAACTATGCGCGTATCGACTCGGCCTTTGCTGGCGCCCCCCATATGGTCTGCTATGCCCTCAAGGCCAATGCCAATCCCGTGCTGCTGAAGATGATGGCAGCGCTGGGGGCCGGGGCCGATGTGGTTTCGGGCGGCGAACTGGCCCAAGCCCTGGCAGCGGGCTTTCCGGCGCAGCGCATCGTCTTCGCCAGCGTCGGCAAGACCGATGCCGAGATCCGTTTCGCCCTGCGCTCGGGCATCCTCGCCCTCAACGTCGAGTCGCGTGCGGAACTCGAGGTGACCGCCCGTCTTGCCGTGGAGATGGGCCTGACCGCTCCGATCGCCATCCGCATCAATCCCGACATCGACATCGAGGGCCATCCCTATCTCACCACCGGCAAGAGCGCCAACAAGTTCGGCATCGCCCTGGAGGAGGCGCGCGCTGCTTATCTCTGGGCGGCGGAACAGAAATCGCTGAAAATCGTCGGGGTGCACTGCCACATCGGCTCGATGATCAAGAAGAGCGAGCCTTACCGCCGTATGGCCGAGACCCTGGCCGCTTTTGTCAGCGATCTGGGCAAGGCGGGTATCCGCTTCGAGCATGTTGACCTCGGCGGCGGCCTCGGCGTCGATTATACCAGAGTGCTGCGCGAGCAGGGCTCGCCCTGGTTTATGGATCCGGAGGAGATAGCCGCCCAGGTGATCCCGGTGCTCCAGCCCCTCGGCTGCGAGATTCTGCTCGAGCCGGGGCGCTCGATCGTCGGGCCCAATGGAGTTTTGCTGAGCCGAGTGCTCTACCGCAAGGAGACCAAGGGCAAGAAATTTCTGGTGGTGGATGCGGCGATGAGCGATCTGATCCGACCCTCGCTGTACGGCGCCTATCATGCCATCTTGCCCCTGCACGCCGGCGGGGCGGAGTACGAGACGGTCGATGTAGTCGGGGCGATCTGTGAATCGGGTGATTTTCTCGCCAAGGAGCGCGAGCTCGAGCGGATGGAGCGCGGCGATGGGCTGGCGGTGATGACCGCCGGGGCGTACGGGTATACGCTGACCAGCAACTACAACGCCCGTCCGCGGCCGGTGGAGGTGCTCATCGACGGCCAAACTTCTTCGGTCATCCGCGACCGTGAGCCGTCGCTGTTCTAGCGACAACCAGATCTCTCACAGACGCACGGAGACATCAAGAAAAAAGGCACCGGTTGCCTTTGCACCTTGGTGGCTTGGCGGGAGTACCTTATTGTTTGAATCTATGATGGGTGAGAACATGGACGTAAAAGTCAAGGCAGTGGTCATCGATAAGGAGGGGTTGAAACGCACCATCTCGCGCCTCGCCTTTGAGATCATCGAGCGCAATCATGGCGTGGACCGGATCGCCATCGTCGGTGTGCGGACGCGCGGCGCTTTTGTGGCCGAGCGCATCGTCAAACGCATCGAGGAGTTGGAGGGTAAACGGGTGCCCTACGGGGTGCTCGACATCACCCTTTACCGCGACGATTTCCGCAAGCGGTTGCGCCAGCCGGTGGTTCAGGTCACCGACATCCCCTTCGAGATCGATGACCTTCCGGTGGTCATCGTCGACGATGTGCTCTTCACCGGCCGCACCTCGCGTGCAGCCATGGATGCCCTGATGGATTTCGGCCGGCCGGCGGCGATCCAACTGGCGGTCCTGGTCGACCGCGGCCACCGCGAGCTGCCGATCCACGCCGACTATATCGGCAAGAGCATTCCCACTTCCATCGGGGAAGAGGTGCAGGTGCGGCTGAAGGAGACCGATGGCGAAGACTGCGTCCTGCTGGTGGAAGCGCCGAAGGAGGGCGAATAGATGCCGATACAGCAAAAACACTTGTTGGGGCTCGAGGGGGTCAGTGCCGCGGATATCACCGCCATTCTGGAGACAGCGCGGACCTTCCGTGAGATCCTCGAGCGCCCCATCCCCAAGGTCCCGACCCTGCGCGGGCAGACGGTGGTCAATCTCTTTTTCGAGCCCTCGACACGCACGCGCATCTCCTTTGAACTGGCGGAAAAGCGCCTCTCGGCCGATTCGGTCAATTTCACCACCTCCACCAGTTCGGTCAAAAAGGGGGAGACCCTCAGAGACACCATCCGCAATATCGCGGCGATGAAGATCGATATGGTGGTGGTGCGTCATCAGGCGGCCGGCGTGCCCCTCTTTCTCACACAGTGCGTCGATGCCGCGATCATCAATGCCGGGGACGGCGCCCATGAGCATCCCACCCAGGCCCTGCTCGATATGTTCACGCTGCGGGAGAAATTCGGCAAACTGGCCGGCCTCAAGGTGGCAATCATCGGCGACATTTCGCACAGCCGCGTCGCCGGTTCCAATATCCGCGGCCTGACGACGATGGGGGCGGAGGTGATACTGTGCGGGCCGAAAACCCTGATGCCGCGCGAGGTCGAGCGCTTCGGCGTCCGCGTCACACATGATATCGAGGAGGCGATCGCCTGGGCCGATGTGCTCAATGTGCTACGCATCCAGCTCGAACGACAGGAGGCCGGGCTGTTTCCCTCATTACGCGAGTATCATGCCGAGTTCGGGGTCACGCTGCCGCGGCTGGAGCGGGCGAAGAAAGAGATCACCATCATGCACCCCGGGCCGATCAATCGCGGCGTCGAGCTCGACAGCGATGTCGCTGATGCCGATTATTCGGTCATCCTCGATCAGGTGACCAATGGCGTGGCGGTGCGCATGGCGGTGCTCTATCTGCTCAGCGGCAATGAAGAGAGTGTGGGCTGAAAGGAAGGATAATGGAATCCCTGCAAAAAGTGCAAAAAATCCTGCTCCAGGGCGGCGAGGTGCTCGACCTGGGCACCGGGCAGCGTCAACCCCTCGATCTGCTCATCGTCGATGGCCGCATCGCCGGCATCGGGCGGGATCTGGTCCGCGACTATGAGGGCGAAATCGTCGATCTGCGCGGCCAGCTGATCGTCCCCGGACTGCTCGACATGCACGTTCATCTGCGCGAGCCCGGGCGTGAGGACGAGGAGACCATCGAGAGCGGCTGCGCGGCCGCCATGGCCGGTGGAA